>Ga0213833_1000746_pt1 | contig 28032 bp, 38 predicted proteins | sample SWATP21_FD_160575 | JGI IMG/M metagenome (GOLD analysis project Ga0213833, IMG submission 160575) | Coastal seawater microbial communities from Marineland, Florida, United States - SWA TP2 #1 | ecosystem: Environmental > Aquatic > Marine > Coastal | place: USA: Florida | collected 2016-08-14 | reverse complement strand
GTGCTTTTCGGGGAAGCGGCCAACGCCCACCTGACGCACAGCTTCTTTGCACCGGAGTTTCTTATGGAGGAGTATGCCTGTACGGCTGGCAAGAGGAGAGCAAGAACAAGAGGAGAGCAAGAACAAGAGGAGAGCAAGAACAGGAGGAGAGCAAGAACAAGCATCCCGAGGGCACCATCGCTCCGGCGGTGCAAGGTACATGTATAACTGCCCGCACAGCGTCCCACTGCGCTGCACTGCAAGCAATCAATGTGAGCACAGGATACCGGACAACTATGGAAATGGGTTTCACCTTCCTTATCAACCTCGATATTGAACGTTTCAAATGGGCAAAAGGGTCTCTAAGCAAGCCCAAAAAGAGTCCCAGGGTCTGTTGTTGGGTTGTCGCGTTCACATGTCGCGTTCACAAACAACGCCAGGCTCTCCGCTGCGGGCAATGTCAGCGAGGCAAGAAGACGTAGCTTCAAGACGAGCGGACGACACGACGCTAACAAAGCCGTGCATCGATCCATGAATCGGAATTTGTTGCTAGTGCGAGCGTCATAGTCAATCTGAACCGTGTAGCTACGAAGCAAGACGCTTTTTTGGAAAAAAGTTTGCAGATAGCTACGACATATTGACGGCGCACGAAACCAATGGACCCCGGATGTGACTGGGCAAAGCAACACGGAAAAACCAAGCCGACGCATGCTCCTGCGGGCCAACAACGCGCACCAGGGACGTATAAAAATCTAGAACTGGAACGTTAGAGCCTTGCTTTGGTCGATTGTGTCAGGAACTGTTGGGGGCGGGCACTCGCCTTGCTCCTTCGCCATCGGCCCCACCAAGTCACGCAGACCCTGAGGGTCACGCGCGAAGTCCTCGAAAGTGTGCTTGTTCTCCTCTGTTGGTACCCATTGGTGCTCAGGGTGACCCTCTTTGACATCCTCACGCCCACGGGACCCATAGAAGGAATGAAACACCCAAAACTCGTCCGCACTATCACCCACAACGCGACCCGACTTCGTGCCTAACGAGGCGCTGTCCGCCCATCGGTATTGCTTGTACCCGAGGTCCGTCGCGTGCCACGCAAACGACTGCCCCCAGTCAGACGCCCCCATTTGCAACTTGAAAGGATGATCCGGCAGCTTGTACAGTCGAGTACGCAGCACCATCCAATTCCACTCCGGCAAGCAGTGGAAATCACGTGTACTCGTGCGCGGATTGATGGCAGCCAACGCCAGTTTCTCGTCGTCGAACAGCTCGTCCAGCCTCGCGTCCCATGCCTCTGCCAACATCAACGCATCTGTATCCGCAAATATGGTCAAGTCCATCCGAGCTTCCGTGAGAATGAAACGGAACAAGGGTGGGAGAACAGCGCCGCCAACGAGACCGTCTGTCACCAACTCCATCACAATCGCGTTGGGTACGGCCTTGGTAATGGCTTCTGCTGCCTGCTTGCGCTCCAAGGCGGTCTCTTCCATTGTCACCACGTAAAACTTGACTCGCTCAGGGTCGCATGCACGCGATTGTAGCAGTTGCAGGTTGACTATCGCGAGTTCCGCGTTGTGAAAGTTGGGAACATACACTCCGATGGTGTTCACAAGCTTCGCGTGGCGCTGGGAGCACTTCATTGGAACCTTGGCCGTGGTGGCCTTGGCTGGGACCAACAACTCCGGCTTCAGTGCTTGCAACTGACCACGAAGCTCTGCATGTTGGGACTGGCCGTTGCTCTGCATCGTCCGCACCTCTTGCCTCAGTGCTGATACCTCGTCAATCATCGCGGCATGCTGGGACTTGATGTCGTTCCCTGTGGGCAAGGAAGCAAGTTTCTGCTCCAGCGTTTTCGCTGCGTCCAGCAGCTCGAGCTGCTGTTGCGTGTTGACCACCGCTGTGCGCTCGGCACGGAGTTGCGGTGCGGGAGAGGTTGTTACTCCAAACGTCATGGTAACACCCAATACCACCAATAGCAACAGTGCTGCCAGGAGTGCCCATCGAGAACGCGGCGTCATGACTCACGAGTCGTGACTCACGACCAGCTCGGGAGCACAAGCACACGAAATTGTGGTGACTCAACCACTGGTGAGTGGATGTTTGCATGGGTAATTTCATGGACGCTCATGTTTTGATTGTTTTGATTGTGATCACTGCTAGCAGTGCTGTGACACGCACCGCACAGCCTCAACACAGGTGCACCGACGTTGCAAGCTGCTGTGTGGGGGGATGCCGGCGGTGCTGCACCCGAGACACCAATCGTCTTGGCCAAAAGAACTCAATTTTTTCAAGCAGTAGGTTTGGAGTTCGGGTGTTCCAGCGTATCATGTGGTGTCCAGCGTATCAAAGTTCGAGTGCCACCGTGGCACACGCAACTCGACTGACTCGCCTGACTTCTCCGATACACTGTTCCCCCACCCTGCCCAACACGTGCGTCAATGTTGACACTGGAGACAAATGCAGACGAGTGTCACCTTGGCGCGTCCGCAGGACTGTCCTGCAACTTCACATGCCGCAAGCGGCGTGTGTTGCGACCATCTTAGTAGCCCCAGGGTTCTTCTTGTCGAAACGCTATCTGCAGATTCAATCTCCAGCCTGAGCTGGCACAATGTCTTGCAGCACGAGCACGCACGATGCATGACTCTGCGGTCACTGACGCACCGTCTTCTCAGGAAACAGCTGAGCAAGCTGGATAGCAGTTAGCTCGTGATCCGCAGGACCGTACACCTGTGTTGTTTCGATACGGATGAGGACGTATGGTCAACCAAGTTTAGCATGGCACAATGCATGCCGTACTGTGGACTCTCCGAAAACGAGGAGGCAATCATCTCGATGCACAATGCTGTCGCGAAGGGGAGAGTCAGATCGTCACCGTGGTCCACACACACGGTACAGTCCGGAACATGCACACATACCGTCCACCACCCGTTGGCCTCTCCACAGTGGCTCCAACATCACGAATAGGCTGAATCGACCGGAGAAGTACGTCTCGGTGGTAGTAGCCGTCTCCCCCGCGAGCAACCACCTTCCTGCTCCCATCTGGCATTGTCACCTAGCAAGCCACAGCACGCACACATCGGCGGTCACCATAGCTCAACAAGTTGACAACAACGCTTGCAAATGCTGTCCACGTGACCTACCACAAACTGCACATACTTAAAGGCGACGTCACGTGGACCGGCGACATCCACATCAGGAACAGCGCCTGCTGCAGCCTGAACACTGCCGTCACTGCAAATAGACAACACTTCCACATGCCCCGACACATACCCTGGAATTGCGAGCAAGACGCTTGTCAAGTACGGTGAATGCACTTGCGTCTGGAGTGTCACCATGTGGATTGAGGCACGGATCGCATGCTTTGGAGACGGACGCGAGGGTGGCAGTGGACGGCGCGGCTGCAAAGGCAGAAGCGAGGCGAGCAAAGGTACTCCCCCGCGCAAGTAGGCTCCAGCACTTCATTAGAACGCCCAACTCGTCGCTGCATCGCCACATGGCCACAGCGCGTCGCCCCAGAATGATGAGTCGCCAGTCGCGAGTTTGTTACCACGATTAAATATTCGACCCGCAGCTACATGTACTGCAGCCAGCGGGGCTGAGTCACGTTGCGCGTGCCGCATCTCTGTGTGCCGCATTTGCCACACCGTCCGTCGCACACCATTCTAGTATTGGTTCCCTTTTCCACCCCTTCCTTCCTTCCTTCCTTCCTTCCTTCTGCACAGCACCACGATGCACGGCTCACGCACCCTCATTGCGATTGTCTCGAGCCTGGCACTCCTGTCGTCTTGCGCCCACGCGGGTTGCCCAGAAACTTCTCCCCCTGCAGGTCTTGAGCCTGACATGCGTGCGTTGTGTGTGGCCATTCGCTCCTCTGGGTATCAAGAGCGAGCACCTTTGAGCTGACCTCCCTTTGTGTTTGCTTCCTGCTATTCTCCAGTTTTGGGCACGTTCTACCAAATTGCCACGAACGCCGCTCAAGCAAAATTTCAGCAGGGAGTCTACTGTCCCGCCACGAACCTCACTCTGGGGTCCACTGCAGGCACTCTCGCACTGACAGACACAGGAAGAAAGATGAACCCAACGGGCCCCTTGTTTGAGATCCATGCCACGTTAACGCCGGTGGCCGGGAAGCCAGCTGGTGACTTCACTGTCAAATTCGATTTTCCGGCCCCCTCGTCCCCGTACCAAGTGGTTTGGACGTACCGGACGGAAGAAACTGGGCCGTACGACGCCTACGTATCTTGGAGTTGTCCCCCAGAAACAGGCGCCCCAGTGGGACTGTTCGTGCTGTCACGAGCCCAAGGTTTGCCCGAGGGTGTAACGCTGCCCTTCATTTACGACACACTTCAAGCAGCGTTCGGAATCAATGCCACAGCACTTCAAATGGTACCCCAACAGCAACCAGCTTCTTGTGGATTCTAAGCGTTCCTCGCCGGAATAAGGTTGGTAGGCACCTTGCAGATCTACAGTACGTTTGTGCAGCAGCTCCAGACAGGGGTGCATCGGCGGTGGGCTGGCAGTAGTGAGAAAGAAACGTGTTCCACACATTCCAGTGGACAACATCAATCACACCAGACCACTAAATGACAAGCACATGAAGTTCGCCTCGTCATCACGTTCTTTGGCACTTCTATTTGGCCACAGGGAAGTTTCGGCGGGAACCCGGTCCGGTACAGCGGGCGGGTACAACAAGCGATTTCGTCACGCCAAATAAAACAGACTAGCGGTCGGACCAGGCGGACCACTTCAAGCTGTGATGTGCGGCGTGAGTTGGAAGTGTTTGTGTGCAACAGAGTCTGCACTCGCATTGTGTGCATCAGAGTTTGCACTCGCACAGGTTATGAAAAAAGGCTGACGAGTGTGCGTTCGTACAATCACATGAACAAGCGCAACGCACCACGCCTTGTGCTTTGGTGCCGGGCCACAGTGGCACGCGGTTCGTTTCACAGACAAACAAACACGCACGAGCCGTCCGACTTGGCTGCACTAGCTCCGGCTGAACACCGGCTGACTTGGAGGGCATCGGTGATCGTGCGGGGATCTGGTAAGACCCTCTCCTCCGACATTGTGTTCGTAGCTCGTGAAGGAACAGCCCGTACGGGGATTTGGTAAGAGTCACGGTTCGTCTCCTCTGGTCAACATTCTAAGTTCGTGGTCAACATTCAGAAGCTGGTTTCGTCGGGGTTCGCAGGGAAACGAGAATTACTTCACCACGGATATATCGCTGGTGCAAACGCCAGCGCTCAACATCAACTGCATGGAGTGTGTCGGCCAGTCTTCGCTTCGTCACGCGTTACTCATCCGTGGTTGTCAGAGCGGCAGGAGCACGTGGAATATATCATTGATGGCGTCTTTTCAAAAGCCACAGGCATGAACACTTGTTCACAGCTGTAGCCCCCGAACGCATCAGCGCAGCGCGTGAGTGATTCGTTGCGGTTGAGCATGGCGCAGTCTGCAGGGCCCTTCGCGAGCGGACGATCGCAGTCCAAGTTCGCTTCCCACTTGTCCCGCCACTTATCGTTTTCTAAGCTCGAGTACGTGCTTTTGGTGCGTGTAACTTGGCAGACTGCTGGGGACGCTCACCACAGGTGTTCAACAGCACTGCTGGCCGAGAAGCTCGTCACGCGAGGCACACATCGTCCACCACGTCTCTTCATCCTGCAGGCACTCACCACTCGCGCCCTGCATCTGCTTCCCAACGACGTGCAAGTGGCCGTTCTGGGCTGCCACGTGCCGCTGCGTCTGCCACAACCACCTCATCTTGGACAGGCAACGGTCCATCGTGGGTGTCACGATCTGGGCGTGATCGTTCCTTCACCTCCGACGCCAGCGTATCTCTTAAGACGCGGCAGATTCGCGACAGAGAGCGCGCCTCGCACAACAAATCTAGTGGGGTGAATAATGTGCGCGCAACCAACGCTCGCCGGCGCTCCTCGGCTGATCCTGCCTCGTCCGCGCCTGTGAACTCGGGAAAGTGGGCTAACCTGCGAGGTCAGCTAACGAAGGCAACCAACGATGGCACACCAGAAGGCCATCAAACGTATGTCGGCATGGTTCTGGGCTGTGTGGCGTGTTCCTTTCGGCTGGCAGTGACGTGCGGGCCTGCATGTTGTTTTTGGTGTTTGTTTTGCTGTTGTGTGTTTGTTGTATCAGCCCTCGCATCAAGAGTGCGCAGTTGCTGAGAGAGCGACTAATGTCGTGCATGGTAGACCTTGAATCTGTGCAAACAAGCATAAACAGTGGTGACTGCAGCGCAAGCGATGCAAAAGTTGGCGAATCGGAACAGCTGCAAGATGACGGTGAAGTCCCGCACTTCGCACTCATTCTCAAGGTGCTGCAAAGCGCTTCTGACATGTCAAAGAGGTTCCTGGTGCGTGCATGTTTGTGTCGTGCATAACACGGTGCTGTTATGCCTGCATGTGGCACCCCGCTTGTTTCCCTTGGTGGTGTGCTGTGCCTCAGCCGGAGTTCGCTTGCTGTGTGACCACTGCAGGCGCTGGAGCAAGGCCCCGCCACCACCACACGGCAACTGAACGTGGCGCGTGCTTGCATTAAGAAGCTTGAATCTGAGCTGGAAATTGCGCGGCGCACTGCCGCTCGTCGCGCTCGCGATCGGCGGCGTGTTGTTGTGCTGGACCAAACGTTCGGCAGCGGCGCGGGGGGTGTGGGCGAGGGGGGTGGGAGTTCTATGGTAGCCCACACGCTGCAACAGGAGCTTCGTCGTGTGCGCGCCGACGACCAGGTGCTGTTGGACGCCCGCGATCGTGAGATCGCACGGTTGCAACAGGCTCTGAAAGACAGCTTGCAAACGCAAAAGCTGGACGCGGAGCTGGAGCGGCTTCGGAGCCGGTTGGACGCGCGCCTTCGTGGAGTGGAGGAGCTCAAAGCCCGTGGGCTGCAGGCAGAGGCGCTGGCTCAAACGGTGGCGGAAACCACAACACGGCGTGAGCATCAGCTTGAGGTGACACGGGCCAGGGCAGCGGCCGTGAACACGCAACTTAACACGATGTCTCGGAAGTTGGCCAAACAGCAAGCGAAGCTTGATGTCGCCTTGTCCCGCCACACAGCCATCAAGAGTGCCGCCAACGGAACCAGCAATGGAATGGAGTCATCAAAGACGTCTTCAGGTGGGGGAAAAGGGAAAGGCAAGGCGGGGGGGAAGAAGATTGCGATGGAAGAACTTGAACAGCGCAACCAAGCGTTGGCCAAGGACAACGCCGGGTTGGCGGCAGAACTTCACACCCTTCGTGCCCAAGTTGAGCGCTTGCGGTCTGACAACGACGAATTGACCAGCAAGGTTTGGATAGTGTATGCGGTGTGTGTGCGTGTGTGTGTGTGTGTGTGGGTGGGTGGGTGGGTGTGGGTATGGACAGCCGTCATGACGCCAGGTCGTTGTTGGCTCTCCTGTCACCCAGGTTGACGCATCAGCACTCGCTTCTCAGACAAGTGTGGATGACATGAAAATGGAACTCGAGTCGCTTCGAGGGAGGCTGAAAGCGACGGAGCGCCAAGGGAATGCGCGAGTAGCGGATGCACTGGAGGAAGCGAAGCGCGAATGGAAGCAACTCCACTCAGACAACACAGAACGCGTGCTGCAGATGACGGTGCAGAGCGCGGGGTTGAAGAAGTCACTCCAGGAGCTGTGCGTGAGGCGTGTGTGTTGCGTTGTGTTGGGGCGCACTCGCGGGTCATATTCACCTTGGCGTGTGTTTGTTTGGTTGTTGCCAACCGGAAACCAGACAAGCCAAACTAAAACAGAGCCAAGGTGAAGCAGAGCAACTCAGGGGCAGCACTCAAAACCTCAACCTGGCCGTTCGTGATGCGAAAACCACTTGTGGGCGCCTTCGAGTACGTTGATCAGTCGCGAGTGCAACTTGTGCGCTTGTTGTAACCTCACTGTTCTGTCACTAGACTGAGTTGGCGTCCAAGGTCGACGAACTGGCAACGGCTCTCCGTCGATGTCGTACCCAAGATGCGTTGGCGTCAGACACTCGAGCACAGGTGGGGTCACAACCACGCTCATGCTATTCCTTTCGCAGCACAGTGGGGGTTGCGCCTCACAGAAGCTACTGGGAATGCTGTGTTGGTTGATGTTGGGTGTCGCGGTTGCTGCCCAGCTCAATCGGTTGGAACGACGCAACCTGGATCTGGAAGACTCCTTGGCCGCCTCACAGCAAAAATTGAACGTTGCGCGTGAGACCCAGGCCGGTAAAGCAGAAGACCTCGCCACCCGTTTGTCAGCGGCCGCAGATCGAACAACGGCTGCCCTGCGAGACGCAGCCGTGAACCGAGCTGCTGCCGAGTCTGCACAAGCCAAATTGAAGCACTATGTGGAGGAGGTGAAGACGCTACAGGCGCAAGTGGATGAACTTTCAGCTTCCAATGCAGCACTGACGGCGACTGCAGCCGGACTGCGGGAGGCCGCGGAAGAGTGGAGCAACCGTGAAGCTGCGTACAAGCGAGCAGCAGACGCTGCTGCGGAGCAAGTGAGTGCCTCAACAATGTGGCCTGGCGTTGTCAAGCACGCACGCAACGCATGGTACCTGGCAGCGTGATTGGATTGACTCGCCTGACTGACGCGTGGTGTGTGGGGTCAGGTTGTCGCTACCCAACACCAAGCAGCGGCACTGGGCAAGGAGCTTGGGAAAGAGGTGTGTGTTGGGGGATTGGTGATGCATTCATTGGTTACGTTGCGCGGGCGTCTCATGCAGCGCGGTGTGCACCAACGTCCAGCGAGGTGAAAAGCGCGAACTCTCCCAAACCTTGGCTCGAGTACAGGCGGAGGCAGCGAAGAACAAGGCGTTTGCGGACTCGACAGCCACCACTCTGGCCGCTCTGCGCCGCAAGCTTGCGGATCGTGACGCCACGCTAGCAAGCCTGCACAGTGCTGGTGGCAACGCCTCCACTGCTGGCTCCAGCGTCACAGACATGTCCCCCACGCGACATCAGGTGTCATGGGCCCGCAAGGCGGGTGTCAAGGAGGGGCGGGCGCAAGCCGCACGTCAAATCAAGCTCCTGGCGGCTCAACTAGCAGAAGCCAGGGCCGCGTACAACGCAAGCCAGGGTCACGGCGACGGTGACGCTGTTGGCTTTGGCTCGCCCAAACCCAGTCTGCGTGCGAGTGTGTTGGGCCTGGGCTCGACCCTCTCCCCCGCCTCTGGCTTGTCACCCGCGGGCGGCGGTGCTGCTTCCCCGTGGCGCCGTCCCTCTGCACAACACAGCGCGAGCGCTGTCTCACAGGCGCACCTAGCGGAGCAGCAGCGCCAGGTAAATAAATTTGCGAGCGGCTTGGCGGCGCCCGCGCGTGATGCAGATGTGTCGAACGACCTGGGACGTACCCTGCCGTGTCGCCGCCTCGTGTTCTTACTTCTTCATGCATGTGTTGTGCTCGTGATACGTGATACGATCCAGGTGGGCGAGGAAAAGGAGGCAGCTGAAAAGCAGCGTGCGTTCCTCAAGGCTTGGGCGGCCGACTTGGCGGAGCGCGATCGTGACTTGTCACAACGCATGCAAGAAACAAACGCCACCCTCCGCCGCCTTCAATCGCAGTTGTCTGCGGCGCGAACAGGCACAACGTCGACGGATCCTGACGCGGCGTTGGAAAGGGACCGCAAGCAGTTGGCGCTCGAGCGATCGGAAGTGCAGGCGCAGCGATCCTTGTTGCGCAATGCCAGCGCCGTGATGAAGGACCGTCTGACACTGCAGCTGGAGCTTCTCCGCCTCACCCCGCTGATCAGTGGCGTCAAGAAAGGGGTGCCGAGAGCAAAAGTATCGGAAGCCAAGAAGAGAGCAGCGCAAGTGCAGGTATTCGCATGGTCTTTTTGGTGACTTTCCTTCCTTCCTTTTTGACCTCACCAACGTTCGCACCTCACCAACGTTCGCTTTTTCAGGCCAAGCTCCAGGCTACACACCAGCGGTTGACGGAAATCCAAGGCCGCTTGTCGGCCGTTTCGAGTGGCGAGCCAATCTTGCAGCTTGCCGGCGCGAGCAATGCGTAGCTGCACCTTCCTTCTTCCAGCCTGAAAGGCGTGCGGGCTGTCTTGGGTTAGAAGCGTCGAGTGTGTACAACACAGCTCCATGTGGCGTGACAAACTGACCTTGCGCAGCTGCCAAACAAATTTATTTCAGAACTAATACATTGCTGCCTGCGCGGGAAATGTGTGCGCAGTGTGCTTGCACCATCTCACAGCGGACGATGGAAGACAATCCGGCGCCACCTGTGGTGGCCGTGACACCAACGTGCCCACCCACTTTCTCACGGGTGCATAGTGTTCCTTGTGGCATTGACCACGCTGGGAGTGCTCGTGTCTCGGCGTTCTTTCGCCCAGAACAAACGCCCGACGGTGAGCGCATGCGTGGCAGTCCGATGCTGTTGTTCCGACGTCTGAAGGTCATGTTTGGATGTCATGCCAGGTTGTCTGCGTGCAGCATTTAGAGGGCGGCAATTTGTGGGGCAGGTCACAGGATTGCCTGTTGGCATGACAGGTAGGCACCGCCGCGTGTGGTGGCGGTGCTATGGTTATCACGTTGGCTTGTTGCAGGGGTTGTGTTTCGTGAATCTGCCCAAGCTACATCACACAGCACCCAACGGCTCTGGGTTGCTGATGCTCGTTTCAATGCTGTAACCATGTGGTTCGTGAGTAGCTTTGCTTCGCGGGTGCAGGAAGCCTCGTGTGACTGGTGCGTGCCACGACAGGAAGCACGACGCTCTGCACACCGAAGCTGACCCGCTTCCTCGTTCGGTGGAGTGGATCCAAGCCAGCAAGGCGGTAGGTCGAGGTCGTGAGGGCCAACCAGCGGTACAAACATGCGTGCACTGTGCTCACACTGTGTGTACACCGCTCTGCAGGTTCATGGAAAGGTGTCGCAGGCGGAAGTCGAGGCTGCTATGAAAGAAGTAGGGGAGTAGTTTTTTTGTTTGTTTGTGTGTGTGTTGTGTTTTGCGTTATCACGACCTGCGCCTCCCCCCATGGCGACAGCTTGCACAATTGAGTAGTCAACGCGTGCGAACTGAACATTGGACTTGATCATGGTTTTGGTGATGTGGAACCCAACCCGGGGGACACAGAAGCGATACACAACACACCAACCATGCAGGGTTCCCCTGGATACGGTACAGTCAAGAATCCCATGCTAGCCATAGGGACTTGACATGTTCATACACTGCAAACTGGATGGCGGCCAACGGCGCAACTGATAGTACACGTGGGAGCGCCCCTCGCCACAGCCCAAGGGGTCCTTCCTGCGATGTGGTCATGGCCGTCAGGGTTAATTCTATTTCATATGTTCATTTGAAGGTGTGCGTAAGGGCGCAGCGTGGAGGGGACTGCACTCACCGACCGAGCTTGTGCTAAACATGACCGAATGGACGAACCGTACCGCTGGTGGGAGTCCTGCAGCAACAATGTAGAAAACATACCGCACGCACCGACGGCAGTCAATCAGCCCAGGGAGAAGAACACAACACACGCACGAGCAAGCACGAGCTCGGGACACCCAACCTGTGCCATGAGGCGTGTGGTCACAACGTCCAGGGGATTCGTGGCCAAAGCTGCGGCGCTCCCAGCAACCGCGCCTGCAATCAACGTGTCTGAAGCGCCAAGTGGCTGGTCCAAAGGCCGGTGTTGCAGAAGCCAAAGCTTGTACTGGCCCATGACCCATGTGCAGGGAAACCAGCACACAACGTTCAGAACGCGCTCGCCTCTGCAACACCAACAACCGCCGAGTGCCTACCTGTTCATACACCAGGAACTGAAGCGCAGAGAAAGCACAGTCTTGGAGCATGCAAGACTGCCATCCAACCCATAATCCACGAAAACCCTGGAAGCAGCCAGAGTCAACCCTGGAGTCGTGATTTCGCGGCCGCAACAACGCTACCTGTGTGCCCAAGATAACCCTCGTTCCATGAACAATGGATCTGTAGTTCGTTGTATGCGCTATCGTACCCCCCGTCGCGCGGTGTGGGTTTTTTCCCAGCTGCATGCGATTACGAATCACATCGGCAGGCACAAACATCATGGAGGACACAAGTTCGCTGGCAGCGCCGGCTCCGAAGAAAACGAGAGGATGGAAGGCCGCATCAGGCACACAGTTCAGTCCCTGCCAGTACCAACCAGCACAAAACGTCACTTGGAATGTCGGCACATGGTGGCGCAGTTGTGCGCATGTGCTCAGCAAAATCTGGCAAAAAGGCAGAGCGCACCCATTTCTTTGCTGCTTCATACACCCAAAAGTAAACGGCTGTTTGGGGAGCGGAAACCAGAGCTGTGACTGAGATGCCGGCTGTGACTCCCCTCATTCCCTCTGCGATCAAACGTGCAACAATATGGTCATACCACCGGCAGAACTCAGTCAGGCGTGGCCAAGCCATCGCACCAAGCACTGTAGCCAACACCCCTATCACCTTCTCGAACAATCGTCCTCACAGCCCCAAGCAATCCTCCATACTTGGACTGCGGGTGAACCTTTGCTCGGGTGCTCAGCGTTTCAAAGGGGTGCATGGCCGTTTCTGACACGAATCCGGCCACGGCACCGGCCACAAGACTCTCTGTGTGGCACATGCGCGCGGCCCATCAACCGCAACAATCAACAAGCAGCCCCAGCAGCATACATGAGCACGTTGGCGCACCAGGGGCAAGGAGATTGTCATCCTCCTGCATCCACTCATCATACAGCACTTGATGAATACTTCTATGCACCGGTGGCGTGGAAGGAGTCCCAGAACTCTGGTTGGGGACCAGTGCTTGCGCTGTGAAACCACTTCGGCGATCCGGCTCCGACTGCAGGGGTTGCGCGCAGCCTCCTGCAGTGGGGTCGCTTGTGTTCACCATCACACCCCACGCCCTTCCCCAAGCACAGGATTTAGAAGGCAGTCACGGTCGGCATAGGACACGGCGCGGCAGGTTGGACGGAAACGGGCCACGGAAACAACCGTGTCACTACGGACGGGGGCGAATGTCACAAGCCGCACGGATTGACATAAAAAACGACATAAATCACTCATCAACGTGGCTTCTGCGTTTGTTACAAGTCTTTGTTTCGTTCGTTCGTGCACTAGCACTGACACAGAGTTTGTGGACCTTTGCACCGACTGCCATGGGGAACTCTGAGTCCAAAACCGAGCTGAAGCGAGAGGTTGATGCTGCAGAGGTGGCCAAGCATGCGCACAAGCAGGACTGCTGGATCATCATCAACGACATCGTGTACGATGCCACTTCGTTCCTGGAGGACCACCCTGGAGGCCCCTCCATCATCATGATTCATGCAGGTACAGAGGCGATCGGTTATGTGCTGTGCATCACGCAGTGTATTGATGCAGGGCTCACGTGGTCGGTGCATTGCGTGGCATGTTGGTTTCAATAGGCAAAGACTGCACCACCGAGTACGTGGTTGTTGCCATGGGTGTGCACGGTCTGGGTTGGAACTAACGCCTGGCTTGTGGCCACAGCTTCGAGGAAATGGGTCACAGTGATGGAGCTGTGAACCAGCTCAAGAAGCTTGCGATCGCCAAGTTGAAGAAGTAGAACACAGCGTGGATGGTTCTGCTGAAGTAACTTGGTACACACTCTTGAACGACCGCGAGCTCTTTTGTCACAACTACAACCAGCGCACGAAGCAACTGTCTAGCTCGACCAGGGGTGTGGTTGTTCACTCATCCAGAACTCCAGCTCGCCACCCTTCGCACCACCACGCCACGTCACACCGATCAGCCAGGCGCATACCAACAAGAGCGCAAGCAGGATTGTCTTACCTTGCCATCATTCACGAGTTGATCCCAGTTGACGAAAGGTGTCGCAAGCACTTGCCCATTAGCAGTGGCATTCACCACGTACACGGCCGTGGGAGACGCACCATGGGCCGTAATCGTCACCAACACATCACTGCCAGACTCTAGGAACGTGTCTCCCACGTCCAGCGCGTCCATTGCGGACGGCGGCAGCACAACTTGAACCTGCGGAAAAGCCGGCGCCCCAATGGAGAAACCTGTGCCACAACAACCCCCAACAAAAAAAAAAACCACAACCACACCCATTAGCCACGGTGCCAACCTCGGCTCGGGGTGGGGTGGGGTGCACGGAGGATGAGGAAGGAATGCACGACACGACGACGGACGGGTGGAGCCAGACACTGGGTACAACCCGAGATACGCCCAGCACTCCCACGCGCTCATTGTGCCGAAATCATCGTTCCCTGGAAGGCCCTGCAGTTGGATTGTTGTGGCCCACACACCACACACACCACAAGCATGTGCATGTTCACAACCTGGGCACAACATGTCGCGGCCACCCCAAAAAAAAAGACAGATGCACGTACGTCGGGAGAGTCATTGTACCGTACTTCCAGCATCCTGCGGGTCCAGTACTGGGTAAGATGGGCGAAATCGCCTCCCGCGAAGTTGAACTGCCAAGGGGCAAAAATGTCAGGTTCGTTGCCTGCGGAGCCACAGCGGAGGAACAAACCAAAGTGGTGATGTTGTCGCGAGCAACCTGCCAGGGAACCCAAACAAAAAGAAAGAAACACAACGAAGATAAACGAAAATGAGTCGCCTCTCACCTGCCCAGTAGTACGGGTTTGGCATGAATGTGCCAAGCGGCCACGTCAAGCTCTCGTTGAAGAAGTAGTTCAGGCGAGACACATACTCCTTGGTGCTGGGGAACAGACCAACGAGATCTTCAGGGTGGCCAGGCACCCACCATTGGTACTGCCACGCGTCGCCCTGTGGAGGCAGGCAGAGTGAGGATAGTGAGGAACATGCACTGGAAGCAACAGAGGTCAGACCAGGTGACACTTCGTGGTGCACACACCTCAGTGTAGTAGGTAGATAGCGGGTAGGGAAGCTCAGGGATGGACGGGCAAAACATGGTTCCGTTGGCATACTTTGGACAAAAGAACATTTGATCGGCGTCCCACACATTCCTGGAAAGCGCACGCACGCTTGACGGCTCTACTAACACCAAGCAAACACGCCCAAGCCACCACCGACGCACTTGAAGTTCATGGAACGGTTGAGTAGCATGGCCTGTTCCGCGGTTTTCCCCACCACACCAGCCAGTTGGGAGGTGGCCCAGTCGTCAAAGGCATACGCCAGCGTGAGCGACGGCGCTTGCTCAAACTGCTCGAGTGGGACGTAGCTGTTGTAGAACGCAGCACAGCACACAGCCCAGTGTATTAGCCACACCGATATCACAACCAATGTCGAAACACCTCAACAACATCAACATCAACGCGCGTACCCAAGGCTGTCGTAATTTCCCTCTGCAATACATTACACACGTGGCGTCAGGAACAACAAGACACTGTACGCACTAGAACCGACCACGGCCACGCACTGTCTTGGCTGGTGCTTGACGCGTAGCATGCATCAAACGCCGCAGTCGCATTGATTCCTTTCACACCTTTCACAACTGCATCGGCCACGACCACGATTCCATGCGAGCCGGTCATGCAGCCTGTGTACACATTGGCTGCAACCAAACCCAGCGTGGGTTTGATTAGATGACGCCGGGAAGAAACAAAAAACCAAAAAAACCGAGGAACACCCGCAGCGGGCAAGGGGCGCACCAAGCGGCCATCGAGGAAGCTTGCCACCTTGCTCAGTCATCGTGATCATGGAGCGCACAGTGTCACGCGACACCTCGGGGGCCACCAGGGTCAAGAAGGGCGTTTGGGAACGGTGGATGTCCCACAAGCTCATGTCCTGTTTGTGTGATGTGACGGCACACCAGCACATTGTAATGAGACTACGTTGCCACATCGACAACGATCAGAATAGGTGGGCTGCGCACCGAGTGGTAGTTGCCGAGTGGGCCCCACTCGTGCACCTTGTTGTCAAACCCTAAGTACTGGTTGTTCGACTCGGTGTAGATGGTCGGCGCAAGCTGCGCGCGGTACAGGCCTCCGTAGAATTTGACCTGCCGCAGTGTTGACCAAGGATAGACACGGCGTGCGGTAAGCAATACCCACCAACATTGGACCCGAAAGCGGACGTACAACATCAGTTGGGTCAGTGGCGGCATCAGCTTGGATCTGGACACGGTTCAAACGTGCCTCCCACTGTGCCTGAGTGGAAGCCTTGATGGCGTCGAAAGACGGGTTGCTGACAAACACAGCGCGGTGAGCCCAGCGAACAGGTTACTCCACCTCGCTACACCCGCGTACCCGGCCTGCTCAGCCTCCAAATTCAACTGTGCATTAGCCTCACTGATGAAGCTAATACCAATACGAACAGTGGCGACGATGTCGCCAGAGCTGGGGACTGACGATGTCGAGACCTTGGCATAGGCACCGAGTGAGCCAGACGTTGAGGAACCCGCCGAGCCAGGCACCAGCTTCTTGTCCTGCCAAACGGCGACACTCTCGGTCGAAGGGACTGAAGCAAAAAAGTACACCCACACGCCACCGTTGTATTGGCTACGTCCTGAAGACAACAAACCGCCACGGAGTAAGAGCTTCTGAACGTTCGGTCTCTGCGTGTTCCCAAAGTTCTCAACAGCTGACTCGCTATACCTGTCAGTGACCCGTGCGTGAGAACACGTCCTGAAATGTTCGCAACTCGGGACGAAGCGTCAAAGGATGTTGTGACGGAAGCATTGGCGCAAGCATCCTTGGAGATGGTGTGGCAAACATCCACGAGAACAAAGGCATCGCTGTTGGGTGCCGTGTCATGGAACGTGTACTGGTGAATACCGGCCATGGGACCAGACACTGTCACCTCCGCAGTAGCATTTGGTGTGAGCAGCGGCACGGAGTAGTAACCTGACACCAACCACACACCCCAACGTGAGGAACCGAGACCGTGTGTGTCGCAGCCACGAAAACACGGACCAGGACGAGCAACTTCGTTCTCGTGGGTGAACTTGGAACGGTAGTTACCATCCTGAATAATGGTTGAAGAAATCGAGCGCGTGACCATCACACCAACGTTGCCCCAGTCGCCTACTCCCGCGCCGACTAGATGCGTGTGCGAGAAGGCGTCGATGTCAGTGTCGTGATAGTAGTACCTGCAGCGGTGCAAGCCATCACATGTGGAGCACAACGATCACAACCACGCCACGAGTAGATTATGTCATTGGCTGAAGGTGTATGCGCGAATAACGGCGACACATATCGCGACACTCACCCTCCGAAGTGTTGCCAGCGAAAGCTGATCGAGCCTGCGACAGCCTCGCACAGCCAAACCCAACTACATGTTACAAACAGTCACCCCGAGTGACGGCAGTGCAACCACGCACCCCATGATGAGTCCGGGCCAAGACGCATGGCACCAAATGGAACTTGTGCACCTGAAAGGACAACCAGCATGAGCCCACAGTACCATACATCGCAGTGAAAACACCAGGCCCTGCCTGGATTGATGCTGCCGATCCCAAAGCCATGGCCGGCGGATCCAATTCGAGTGTCAACCATATCAATCTTTGGCAACGACGCAATACCATGACCAATGGATGCAGCACAAAGAAGTGCCAACAACAAGGTGGCAAAACAACCGCGCACCATGGTGGCAGCACGAATGCAACAACAATGATACACTCGCGATGGCACCGACGCGCCCAAGTCGCCAAATGCATACAAAATTCGATAAACCTCACACAAAGTGTCCGACGACAATCGTTTTATGGTGCACCTGGGTTTATGGCCTGTCTCCACAAGCACTGCTGCGAAGATTCCGAGTGCGGCCAACTGGAGCCCAGATCCGCGCAGGAAATCTTTCCACACACGCACTACATGCACCCTTCCCTCTTCACTTCAGGCTTTCCATTCGCCTTCATCCACTCGAGTCACAGCTCTCAGCCACCCCCGCGCACCCCGACGACTCACCTCCCCACTCTTCATCATGGCAGCCCGAGCCCACCCGTACCACCCGCACCACCACCATCACTCCCCTGCTTCGCGCCACGCCCACCCGGTGGTCCACCACCGGCGCCATCCGGCGCATCGTCAAGCAGACGAGAGCAAGACAGCGTCCCACACCAAGGACTTCTCGGAAGTGCTTCGGCGGTACCGCCCCCAGGACTTCGAGGGGACCTCCGCGTTCCCCGACGTGCCCCGTTTCGACGGGCGAGACTACGAGTTGTTCCATGCGGAGATGGTGGCATACAACAACATTCTCAAGGAAAAGCGACGGAAAAACCGTTCGGGGAACTTCGAGGCCTGGGAAATGGTGAGCCTGCGTGTCCTTCACTATCGAAGCTGTGCGTGGGGGTGGGTGGGGCTGACTCGTGCCGGTGCACGAAATTTTTGGTGCAATCGCAGGCCATGAAAAGGTACGACAACGCCTTGCGCACGTACAACGCGACTATGGAAGCAAGGAACCGCAAGACGTTGGTGGCAATGGGAGGTTGGAAGCTACCGCTCTCCCTCGCCGCCCCCAAGCCATACGTGCGCCGAGACTTGCGTGGCATGTTCGAAAACCGCACCGCGTTCGTGCTGGATTCACTTCTCTCCCGGGAAGCTTGTGCAGCCCTCCTTCAAGCAAGTGAGCGTGTGGGCTACCGTGAGCTCGTCATTCGCTTGGCCGAGAGTGATCGCAACAACACACGGTCCATCGTTAGCGATCAAACGCTGGCGAACTCGCTGTGGAGCTTGGTTCGTCGAGAGGTACGCGTGTTGGTTGCAGCTGCGCGCGGCGACCACGTGGTTGACACTGGACTGCTGTCCCAGGTTCCTACGACGCTGCGCACTAGTCAAGGCGAATGGGTTCCATACGGAGTCAATCCTCGCTTCCGCTTTTGCAGGTGGGTGCTGTTCTTTTTGGGCCCGTCGTGAGAACCTTGGTTCTGACGCGGCACAACTGAGCAGATACAAAGCGGGACAAAAATTCGCGGCTCACAGGGACGATGTGTACCGCAACTACGACGCTTCGTTGGTGTCATTGCTGACATTTGTTGTCTATCTCAACGACGATTTCACCGGAGGTCCCCTGAACTTCCTGCGCCACCCTTGGTCGAGTGAAGCAAGCCAGGCAGATCGTGATCGGGATCTTGCGGCCGGTCCAAAGGCAGGGAACATCATTGCGCAGGTTCGCCCCAAGCCTGGCTTGGCAGCCATTTTCCGTCACACAAACCTCCATGAAGGTGCCCCTCTCACGAGTGGCGTCAAGTACATCATGAGGACTGATATCGTGTACATCAAACGCGGGGTGAACCCTCGATGCGTGAAGCAGTACGGTGCCCAGCCTATCTAGATCCTAGACGCTTGCTTGTTTTTTTCGTTGTCGTTGCTGCGTTGTGTCGTGTGTCGAGGTGTCAGCAACATCCACGTCGTATTGCATTCGATCGATGCCTCGTCTTGATACACTGTACTCCAGAATTCAGCAAGCCCCGAGAGCTGCCGTGGGACCAACGCCACGACTCGATTGCACCCTTGATGCCTTCTGAAAAGAAGCGAGTGCAACCGCAAGCGGGTTCTGCGTGCGGACAAGCGCGAAAAAAAGTTCGTCAAAGCCTGATTTTGACACACGAACCAGCAGCCTGTACGACCATGCAACCAGCCAAACGGGCTGGCACAAAACGAAATACAAGGAAACACAGACACCAAGAAATTATGGCGACATCAAACGCGCGGAAACATAGAGGCACGAGATACGATCAACTACGCGAAAAAGAGCTGCTTGATCTCTGTCAGGGGATTGCGACAGATGGGGCACACCGTGTGCTGTGACTGGTGCATCGCAGTGGCACACGGAGCACACAATACACAGTGGCCACATGGCAAAATGGCCGTGTTCACAGGCTCGTCTTGGCAAATGCAACACAACGGATGCCCAGTTGCCGACCGATGCGCCGCCGCTGACACCACCATGGGCGGGTTGGCATGGTCATGCGAAAGCACGACCGACTGACCAACAGGGCGATCAGGGCCAGTGACGTCAGTACCGTTCTCCACCAGTGAGTCGTCCATGCTGCCGCGGTTGCGGCATTCACGACGGAGTTGAGCCTGAGCGTTCTTCACGAGGGTTGGCATGCGAACAAGGTCCACCAGCCAGCCCAACCCAAGTCCGCCAAGGGTGAACATGTACAGAACACCTTGGACATGTCGCCGCAGGTAAAAGTGGTGCAAGCCTGGAAGAAGCACAAGCAAGAAGACAGACGCAAGGTGAACACACACGGGAGACACTTGCACGGACACAAGAAGCACCAAACCACAACTGCACCACCAACACCCCCACCCCCACCCCATCACATCATGACACAACGCGACGCGACGCGGGCGTTGCACTCACCCAAAAAGCCAAGCGGACCCCCCAAAATGTACGCCTCCGTGAGAGACAGCTCTGGCGCAGCACACCGACCCCCACGCAAGTCCACCGCAGCTGTTGCAGCCTCGCGGCGATTGGCACGCTCGACCAGCGCGTCCAAGGTGCAGAAATCAACGAACCAGCCGACGCCAGCGACGCCAAGAGTGCACGCGTACAAGGCGCCCCACACCGGGCGTCCGAGGTAGAAGTGGTGTGCCCCCGCAAAGCCAAGCAGCAGCGTGCGCGCCGCTTCGTTCACGGCGTAGGGCTTCACACCGGGGCGGTCTTCGTCGACGGCGTTCACGCGCGCCACCAGTGAAGACATGGTGAACAGATCCCACACCCACCCGAAGCCCAGCATGCCGCCGGTGCAGAGGTACGCGGCACCCCACCCCCACCGTCGGTGGTAAAAGTGGTGCGCACCCAACCACCCGAGGGGCCCAGCCAGCACCATGGAGTCGCCGTAGGTGTACGGGACGGCCACGCCGCCCGGCGACAAGCCTCGCGTGGTGTGGAGCACGAGGGTGCGCCCACGGAATATGTCTGCCACCCACCCCACGCCGAACAACCCCAGGGTGCACAGATACAGCAAACCCCAGCGCCACCGGTGGAGGTAGAAGTGGTGCCCACCCAAGAAGCCTGTGGTGAAGGCAAGCAGCTGGGTGTTGACGACAGTGCAGTCCAGCGCATGCTCAGCGCTGTGGCCGGTGCGCGGCCGCAGCATGGAGGAGCGCGTGGCGAAGGCGGAGCGAACGAGCTGGTCCGCGCGGTACACATCCAGCGCCCAGCCCACGCCAAACAGGCCGCCGGTGCACAGGTACAGGACGCCCCAGCCGTAGCTGCGCAGGTAGAAGTGATGGGCGCCGGACCACCCCAGGAAGAAGGCCAACAATCGGACGTCCGCCGGGGAGTACTCGGCGTGCCCCGCCTGCTCCTTCTGCGACGCCTCCACGAGCGTCTGCGCTCGGAAAATGTCCGCAAGCCAGCCCAGGCCAAACAGGCCGAAGGTGAACAGGTACAACAACCCCCAGCGCACCCGGCGGAGGTAAAAGTGGTGCAGGCCAAAGAAACCGCCGCCAAGGGCGATCAGCCGCGTGTCGGCCACGGCCACGCCGCGAGCCTTGTCCAACACCGCGGCGGGAACCGAGCCACTGCCCCGGGTCGCCGCCCGCGGCAGGTTGGCAGCCTGCACGAGCGTGGGGATGCGGAACAGGTCCACCAGCCAGCCGACGCCAAGCAGCCCCAGGGTGAGCATGTAAATAAATCCCATGGCGGGGCGCCGCAGGTAGAAGTGGTGGAGGCCGAGGAACCCCAGGGGCCACAACAGGTACGCCACGACCGTGGACCGCGGCGGCGGTGCTTCCTGCGTCGCGCGGCGGAAGCGACCCGAGCCGGTGTACACGTTGGTGTCCGTCTTGCCGCTGATTTGACGCAGGATTTCGTCGGACGAAACCCCCGTGCTGCCACGGTGCCGCGCGCTGCTGCTGCTACCGCCGCCGCCACCACCACCACCACCGGCGGTGCCGGCAGCAGCGTCGCTCAAGCTACCGGCGGCGTCGGGTTTGGTGTGGTCGTCACTCGGCACAGCAAGTGCCTCCTTGTCACTGCGAGACAAGCGGCGTGGGTGCGGGTGCGAGTGTGTGTGTGCGTGTGGGTGTGGCTGCGCGCTTTTCTCGCCCGGGATGTCGTTGCCGCTGGGGTCTGACTTGGTGGTGGTTGAAGCGGTCACGGGCATGGGGGTGGAGAGCTGGCGGGCACGAACAACGATGGGGGGCTGTGCCGAAGGCACGTGCACGTCCGCAATGGACACGTCGGCCTCGGCACTGGTGTCGGTGTCGATCCGACCGCGCGGCGGGTACACTGTGCTCAGCTTGGATGGGACACGCGGGGCGTGCGCGTCGGGCAGAACACCGGACACAGACGCAAAGGCGGGTGGAAGGGAGGGGTCGCACGAGTGGCGCGCAGCACGATCGCCACCGCGGAAGCCAGCCTTGGTGAGCACGCTGGCTGCAGCCTTGGCGTCTGGCTGCTCGCCAGTGTTCGGGAGCGAGTCGCGAGTCGCGCTGGCTGCGCCCATCTGCCGTTGTTGTGCGCCGCTCTCGCGGGGCTGACCGGAGGAGTCCACGCCCGCGTCCACGCCCGCGTCCGCGTCCGCGTCCGCGTCCGCGTCCGCGTTCACGCTCGCGTCGGCATTCGCGCTCGCGGTCGCGTCGGCGCCCCCCTCAGTGGAGGACGCCTGTGGTGGACGAGACCCGGCGCCGTCTCTGCCGTTGTTCGCGGCCCACTCGAAATCGAAGCCGACAGCGACGGCTGTGCGATGCTCCGCAACACCGTCGTCGTTGATGAGCGCCGCGAGGTGGCTCAAGTCGTTGTCCATCTCCTGCCCCGACACCGGAGATCCCAACCCGGTCAGCGCAATCTCCTCCAGTTGCTCAATGGACAGTTCCGAGCCAGTGGCACTGGCCTCAGAGTCCACCGGACTGTACCACGGCGGCTGCGACGCACCCACACCCACACCCACACCCACACCCGCACCCACACCCGCACCCGTACCAACACTGGCACCCGCACCAGCACCCATATGAGACACGGCGTGGCTGTGACCGTGACTGTGGTTGTGACTGTGGCTGTGGTGGCCGTGGTGGCTGGGCATGTGGGCGTGTTGGCTGGGCACGGGGCCGGTGGTGTAGGGGTTCGCGGTCACGTACGCGCGAGCACTTCGGCCCGGCGCCGTGCCAGCTGGCGCCGGCGCCCGCGTGGCGTTGGTGGTGGTGGTCATGGCGGCGGTGTGGTGGGGCAGCGTGGTGGTGGGGTTCATGAAGGGGTTCTCATGCATGCCCACGCCGCCGTAGGACACCTCCTGAATGGCCGGGTACGCCGTGGGGGACTTGAGGTTCAGCGGCGTGTTGTGGGGGGTGTTGGTGGGCGTGCGGAAGCCCTCCGACGAATCGTCCGCGGAGATGTACTCTCGCCCGGCGGCAGCGGCGGCAGCCTTCGCGGCGGTGCGCTTGTCATGGCGCTTGGCGGCGAGGCACGAGTTGCAAAACTTGCGCCACTTCACGTTCTGGGTGCTGACGCAGCCCCCAGGGCCGTGCGAGCAGCGCGAAAACGCCGGGCACTTGCAGTGGGGGCCGTTCACGCACCCATTGGCGTGGGCCGGGTTGGGGCACGACGACGGCCGTCCGGCGCTCGGCAGGCACCGCTTCTTGGACACGTGCGCCACAGGTGTGCGGGGCTTGGCGGGGGCCTTGCTGCGCCCCGCCGAAGTCGCAGGGAGGAGGCCGTTCTTCTTGCTGTTGCGCTTGCCGGCGAGACAGGCGTTGCAGAACTTGCGCCACTTGACGTTCTGGGTGCTGACGCAGCCGCCGGGGCTGTGGGAACAGTACGGTGGAAACGCTGGAGGGGGCACACACCGCACGGACGAACGCACGCACGCACGCACACACACACACACACACACACACACACACACACACGACACCACAACAAACAACAAACAACAAACAACAAACGTGAATTCTCGTGGTGCGACGGAGGGGACGGCCAACCAAGAACACGACGAAAGAACAAGAAAAAAACGACGACGGTGCGGTCCGTGGGCGGGTTGTTCACACTTTTTTTTGTTTCACACACGTACATGGGCACTTGCAATGCGGGCCGTCGGTGCACCCGTTCTTGTGCTCCGGATTGGGGCACCTCGACGGGCGCCCTGCGGTGTTGGCACGTCGCTTGGGCGCTCGCTTGCGCTCCGTGCTACTCTTGGACGCGCGGGCACGACCCCTGCCTCGTGCACCTCTGCCCCGGCCGCGCGGGGTCTTGGCCTTGGCGGCTTTGGGTCGCGCTTCGGCCTTCACCCGCGCCCGAGACGACGCCCGAGGCGGGGGGGCTCCGGTGGTGCTGGTGGGGGCCGCGAGCGCGGCAGCGGCGCCTGGGCCCACCGCCGCCATGGGTGGGTAGGCCGTGTGGGAGCCGGCGGTGTCGAAGTCGTCCTGGTCGCGGCCAGCTGCGGCGGCAGTGGCCGCGCGCACCCCGGCAGCCGCGGCACGCGTGGCGCGCTTGAGCGTTTGTCTGTGCGGGCCTGGGGGTGGGGGCTGGGGTTGGGGCTGGGGTTGCGGCGCCATGGTGGGAGACATGGCCGCGGACGCGGCACCAAGGAAGGAGCCAAACGAAGACCCAAGTGCGTCTGTCATGTCGGGGGGCGCCACTGTTTCTGCCGTGCTCATCACGGCGGAGGAGAGCGGCGCCGAGTAGGGAGCGCACTGCGAGAGACGCACACACGGTGTGAGAGGAGACACCCAACATAGGCAACGCACGCGTGGGGGTGGGGGAAAGAACAACACACACGTCCCCCCCCACACGGCTGCGAGCACGACCTACCAGAGAGGGTTCCGTGTCCGTCGGGTCGATGCCGAGGAAGGGCTCCCCGGCGTCAAAGGAGCCACCAAAGCTCAAGCCATCAAGCGGGGATGTGCCCAGCGGTGGCCCAATATCGCTGATATCAGGGCCCAGCATGGCACTGAGGGCCGCATCACTGGCTGGCGTGGAGCCAGAAAGTGTGCGGACGTCCATCACCTCCATGCCTGACATGCCACGACACAAGCGCGGAACGCCGCCAGCACGAGGTGCGAGGTCACACGCGCCCCCAAGCGTCGCGTCACTGTGGGGACACACGAATGATGCAGCTAGGTATCAAATGCAGTCGACGGCAGAGGGGCGCGGGGGGAAGGATGAAGCGCACCACGTTCACTTGGCGATGCGTTGCCAGGCACCGAACACGCACGCCCGGGAAAGCACTTTGCGGCACGGCCACAGCGCGACAGGTGGGGCCCCCACAGCGGGGTGCTTGGTTCCACCCGATGAATTACACCTTCGCCAACACCCAGACGCCACGTAATGTGTCCCACAGCGTACGGGGGTGGCAGCCAGCCGCTCTTGGCGAGTTTTTGGGTCCTGGTGCGGCACGCAGTCACAGTCGCCTCTGCTGAACTTTGAGAAAACTGCAGGTCACATGTTGTGGTGAAGTTATCTTTTTGCGCCGCAGCGATTTCAGCAATTGCGTCGTGTCGTGGAAAAAAACATTGTGAAATTTTGGGGTCAGCGACTTCCGTCCCACTTTTGCTGTTTTCAGCAGACTTCGTCAAAACCTCGGTGCTCAGAGCAACAGCAAAGGAGGCGCAGCAAGCGCCGCTGCCCCGTAGAAGCCCGCCTCCACACGGAGTGATGGATGACTGGGCGTTGTGACGCACGATGTGCGGTTGGGTGCGTTGAAAGCTACTTCGGAAGCTCCGGTTCCACCACCGCAGCTGTCGCTAGGTCACCGGAGCGCACTCGGCGAAATCAGCCGCGGCGGCGATGCGGCTTGCTGTGCCGCCTCGCTGCGCAGTTTTTGGGCTGTTGGGGCTGCTGATTACGGTTGTGGTTGGGGAAGCAGCGGCACGAAGAGTCCCTCCCCATGGATGTCAAGTCGCGTCGGTCACCCTGGTGTCATGTGGCGGTTGGCCTGCCAGTGCGGGCGCGTTGCGGCTGGACGGGCTTGGCCTCCGGATGGTACATGCCACAGCGTTCTCAGGCATGAATAGCACGCCTCGATCACTGTACGTGGCGGTACAGTGTGCTGGAATCCATTCGAAAGCCACCTGACGCGTGAATCCCTCCACAGAACCCTGGCTGACAACCCCTTAGTTTCACTCCCCGCCTCGCTGTTTGACACCCTGAACACATCCCTTCTTCACAATGTGTGCGTTGTTTTGCTGCACTCGTGCTGAGACTCCTTTCGTGGTGGCGCGCACCCACACTTCACATGCAGTTGGCATTCGCCGTTTGGCAGCACACCGCTGTGCGGCTGAGAATCAGCACCCGTGTGCCACAGTGTGTGGCTTGCACAGCTGACTGTTTTGCTTGCGCTTCTGCACCAGGACACTGCCGCCTTTCCCCTCCCCCTGCCCTCCCCCAACAACGGCTTCCACAGTACTCGGTCATCGATTCTGCGCCTGCGTTCCAGGGCAAGACAGTGATGGCGATGGCACGGAGGACTGTTTTGACCAGTGCCACGACACGTTGGACGCTCGCAGTTGTGACTGCGAGCCAGGCACTTGGGCTCCCTCGCTCGACACTCCCTGTGAAGCCTGCCCCGCGCAGGCCAATTGTCTGGGCTCCTCCTTGTGTGCACCGGGCGCAACGGGCCACCTATGTGGCACATGCCGTCGCGGGTGGCGACCCACAAACGACGACGGAAGTGGGTCATGCGTGCGGTGCACCTCATGGTGGTGGATCCCAGCCGCTGTGGCTGGCGCGTGCGTGTTGGTGCTCACCGTCCTGGTGGTTTCACGCACCGTAGACGCGCATGGCCTCTCGGTGTTTCGCTTGTGCGGCCATTTTGCCCAGCTTGCGGCTGGTGCGATGGGCGTGGGCGCCTTTTGGCCACACTGGGTGCACACAGCCCGTGTGTGGCTACTCGTTCCCTTTGTGGACGTGCGCTTCGCCGCACCAATGTGTGCGCCAGCATTGCAGGATCACACTTGGGAAGGCTGCATGTATATTGTCCTTGCTGTGTTTCTTGCCATGATGACCACTGTGTCCGTTGTGCCGAGCGTGTTGACGCGATGCGCGGCGTGTGTGTTCCGCCGTGCTGCCCGACGAATCGCTCAACAGCGCATGAACCCAAGACACTGCGACGGTGACGCGTTGCAGCAGCCGACTTCCGTTCCTCGATCGAATGCGACGCTGGACTCTGCAAAGGTGCAAGCGGTGAGCCAACCACAACCCACGCTCGGTGCTGACGCTGCTGAGCGGAGGGTACACCAACCCGCGGTTGGCCTCTCCTTGAGACGTGCCACGTGCGTATGGTTGCCGTGGTGCTTGTATTCGTCTGCTGTCAGGTCAGTCATGACGCGTATGTGTCTGTTTTGCAGGACCCCGTGTATCCATTTGGGCGTGACACTTGCCACCCTGGCATATGCTCCCATGGTGACCATGTTGTTCCATGCTTTTCGCTGCATTAACAGTGGCCGGGGCTCTTTTCTCATGGTTGACACCCGCGTTGACTGTGATAGCACGTCGCACTACGTGGCCATGGTGGTTGCCGCTGGGACAATCGTTGCGCTGACGATACCCATTGTGGTCGTTGTGGTGCTGTCACGCCAAGCCCTTGCCGAGGGCAACTTGACAATGCACCCACGCACCAGCAAGGGCCACGTGCTGCACGTTCTCAACGGGATCTATCGCCCTCGATATGTGCACGTCGAATGCGCTGTGCTTTGTGCAAAGCTCACGCTTGCTGCGCACTCTGTTGTGTCCGGCAACTCGTCGATAGTTGGCGATGTGGGTGCGATAGCGGCACTTGCAGCGGTTGTGCCCCTCGTGGTGATGGTGTGGACGCAGAGGCCTTTCCGTGAACGAGTAGTTCCATTGCTGGAGGGCAGATTAGGCTCCACGCCGTGTGGCAAGGCGCTCGCACTTGCCTTGAAGCGTTTCGGATCCATACACACCTTGACACGCTTGGCAGCGATGGCGCTCATGGTTGTGTGCTGTGCCTCGGTGTGGCGCCGCTTCGATAGAACTTCCGCATCTGCTGAACTGATGCAAGTGGTTGGGGTGGGTGCTGTCATTGGTGTATGCATCATACTCTGTGTTGTATGCACGGCTGCCCAAGCTCTCGCTGCGCCTTGGCTTCGCCTTCGCCGTGCTCAAGACTGGGAAGTGTGGCAACAGCAAGGAGTACAACTCGCTTTGAAACATCAATACGACCAAGCGGAGTTGCTCTTCAACCTGTACGTCACAATGGCGACACACACGGCGCTTTTCTTGGTGCGTTGGCGTGATCT
>Ga0213833_1000744_pt1 | contig 28092 bp, 21 predicted proteins | sample SWATP21_FD_160575 | JGI IMG/M metagenome (GOLD analysis project Ga0213833, IMG submission 160575) | Coastal seawater microbial communities from Marineland, Florida, United States - SWA TP2 #1 | ecosystem: Environmental > Aquatic > Marine > Coastal | place: USA: Florida | collected 2016-08-14 | reverse complement strand
GTGGCTGTGCGCGGTGGTCGCGTGGGTCGGCTGGCGCTGGGCTGGGGGGTGCTGTTCCTGGCGCCCACGGCCTGGGCCCTCGCCACCACGGGCTGGATGGGGGAGCGCTACCTCTACTTGTCGATGCTGGGTGTGGGCTGGGGGCTGGGGGCGCTGGTCGACATTCGGTCGGGGCCCGCGCGGGTGGTGGTGGGGGTGCTCGGGCTGTCCTGGGCGGTGCAGCTGGGGCTGCGGACGGCCGACTGGAAGACCGACGCCACCCTCTGGCAGTCGGCCTGGATGGCCACCCCTTCTCCGTTCACCGCGGAGAGCCTGGGGCATGCGCTCCGAGGGGCGGAGGGGCCCGAGGCGGCCGTGCCGTGGTTTGTGCGGGCGCTCGACGACGACAAGCCGCTGTCTACGGCGTGTGGTCCGCTGATGCGGTCGGCGGTGGGCTCGGGGAAGATGGTGCGTGCTGTGCAGCTGGGCCACTGGGCCCATGCGCGGGGATGTCGCGACCCGGAATTTCATGGGTGGCGGGCGCTCACGCTGGCCAGCACGGGACGGTGGGGCAAGCTCGAGGTGCTGCTGGACGATGCGGGGTCCGACCCTGGCGGACGGCTCGACATCGCCCGGGCGGCTCTGGCGCTGGTGGCCCACGACGACGATGCCTACGCAGAGGTGGAGGCGCGCTGGACCGGGGCCCGACCGCTCCGTCCCCAGGCGGAAGCACTGGTGGCCAACGCCACCCGACACGCGCCCGTGGTGCCGGCCGAAGACCCCATGCGATAGGCTGTGGGCCCCGCCCGAGGCCACGTCCCGATGTCCGCGTCTGTCCAGACCCGTGCCCGCATTCGAGCGGTCGTGTTGTGGGGTGTGTTGGGCCTTGGCCTGGTGCTCGCCCACCGCAGCCATCGGGTCGCCGACGAAGCCCGCTTCCGGCACGGCGCGTCTACCGACCGAGTTGCGCCCCACGCCCCGTCCTTGCGGGCGGCCAGCCTGGGACAGCCCACCCTCGTGGCCGACCTGATGTGGGTGCGCACCGTGCTGGCCTTTGCCGACATCCACGACGCCCCCACCCCGGAAGGCGTGGAGTGGGTGGGCGCGATGGTCGACACCGTGTGTATTCTCGACGACGAGTGGCGCACGGCGTACTTCTACGGGGGCAGCTTCATGCGGGTGCTGGGCGACATCGACCACAGCGACGCCATCTTCGAAGCGGGCCACAAGGCCCGGCCGGCCGACCCCTTCTTTCCGTTCTCGCTCGGGATGAACGCCTACCTGTACCGCCACGACACAGAGGGAGCGCTGCGCTGGATTTCCACCGCGGCCGACCTCCCGGGCGCACCCAGCTGGTATCGGTCGGCGGTGGCGGGCTTCATCAAGGAAGGGGGCGACCGCCGGGCAGCGCTGCACTACCTCGAAGAACAGCTGCGCAGCGAGACCCGCCCACGGATGCGGGAAGCGCTTGACGCCAAGTACAAGAGCCTGCTGCACGAAGAGCTCGAAGACCAGGTGGCTGCCCACCGCCAGAAGTTCCGCGACACCTTCGGCCGCGACATCCAGCACGTGCGCGAGCTCGGCACGCTCCCCGACGACCCCCTGGGCGGCACGTGGGTGCTGGCGCCCGACGGACAGGTGCGCAGCTCGGTGCGCGAAGCCCAGCTGGCCCGCGGTGCGGTCAAAGACGAACGGGGCATGATCTTGCTGCCCGTCGGTCGGCGCCCGTTCTGATGGCCGAGCGGCTGGTGGTGGTGGGGCTGGGGGCATCGCTGGGAGACCGGCGGCGCTGGCTTCGGCTGGCGGTGGGGGCTCTGGCTGCTGCCGAGGGGGTCCGGGTGGAGCGGGTCTCTCGGCCGGTGGTGTCGCGGGGCATCGGTCCCGGGGTGGGGCCGTTCCTGAACGCGGCGGTGCGGCTCACCACCAGCCGGTCGCCCGAAGCGCTGCTGGGGTTGTGCAAGGCCATCGAAGCGCGGCTGGGACGACGGCCGTCGCGTCGGTGGGGGGAGCGGGCCATCGACTGCGACATCCTGGCGATGGACGGCCTCACGGTCGAGACGGCGCAGCTCCAAGTGCCCCATGCCCGGTTCTGGGAGCGGTCGTTTGCGGTGGGGCCATCGCGAGAGGTGGCGCCGGATCTGGTGGTGCCGGGTGGACCGGGGCCGTTGCGCGACAGTTGCGTGCCCTCTTCACCGAGGGTCTGGTGGGGGAGGGGACTCGGTGGACGGTGGGCGGGTGGCCGGGTAGGGCGGCGCGGTTCGCAGCCCGAAGGTCAGTGTTCCTGACCGCGCTGGAGGTCCCCGTGAAGCTGTTCCTCGACACCGCCAACATCGACGAGATCCGCGAGGCCCACTCCTGGGGCATCATCGACGGCGTCACCACCAACCCCTCGCTCATCGCCAAGGAAGGCGGCGACTTCGTGTCGGTCATCGCCCAGATCTGCGACATCGTGGAGGGTCCGGTCTCGGCCGAGACGGTCTCCCAAGAAGCCGCCGGCATGATCAAGGAAGGCCGCCTCCTCGCACAGGTGAGCGAGCATGTGGTCGTGAAGGTGCCGCTGTCCCGCGAAGGCCTGAAGGCCACCAAGGCCCTCTCCGACGACGGCATCCCCGTCAACGTCACCCTCTGCTTCTCGGCCAACCAGGCCCTGCTCGCAGCCAAGGCCGGCGCCACCTACATCTCGCCCTTCCTCGGTCGCCTCGACGACATCGGCCAGGACGGCGTGGAGCTCATCGAGCAGATCGCCGCCATCTACGCCACCTACCCGGCCCTCGGCACGGAAGTGCTCGCGGCATCCGTCCGCCACCCGCGGCACATGGTGCAGGTGGCTCTGGCCGGTGCAGATGTGGCCACGCTGCCCTTCAAGGTGCTGTCGAAGATGGTCGACCACCCGCTCACCCACAGCGGCAACGAGCGCTTCCTGGCCGACTGGGCCACCGTCCCCGACCCCGACGTGGTGGGGCAGGTGGAGCGCTTCCTGGCCGCTCGCAAGGGCTGACGGTTGAAGCCGGAGCCCGCACCCCTCGGCCGTCGCCCGACCTGGACGGCCGCGCTGCTGGGGCTCCTGGTGTCGTTTCCCTACTGGCCGGGTGGGCCCGTCTGGGACGACCACTCGCTGATCCATGCCCACCTGGTCTCCCAGCCTCTGGGCGACCTGTGGACGCTGTGGGCCACACCGGTCACCTCGGGTGACTTCGGCGCGGCCTACTACCGACCCCTCCCCATGACCCTCCTGGCGGTGCTCGGACGCGTGGGCATCCCGCTGGTGCATATGCTGGCGGGGCTGCTGCACGCGGCCAGCGCGGCGCTCATCTGTGAGCTGGGGGAGCGCACGCGTCCGGCCCGCTGGGGAGCGCTGGTGTTTGCGGCCCATCCCATCGGCTGGGAGGTGCTGGGCTGGGCGAGCGCGCTCCCGGATGCGCTGGCCGTGATGCTCGGGCTGGCCACTCTGTGGAGCGCCCGACGCCACTGGTGGGCGGGGGTGTTCCTGGCCATGGTCCTGGCGCTGCTGTCGAAGGAAAGCGCCCTGGTGTGGCTGGTGTTCGGTGGCGTGGCCGGCTGGTTCGACCGACGCTCCTGGATGGCGGTGGGTGCTGCGGTGGTGGCCGTGGTGGGGATGCGCCTGGGGGGGGGGGGGGGGGGAACGCCGCCTCTGGGGGCGGTGTCGGTGGGCCATGCGGTGCAGGTGCTGCTCCAACAGCTGGGCGCGGTGGTGTGGCCGCTTCCGCTCACGGCGGTCCACGACACGCACCACCTCTCTACAGGCGGGATGGTGCTCGGGGGGCTGGCCCTGGTGGGGGGCGTGGCCCTCGCGCTTCGAGATGGTCGGGTGGGCAAGGCCGCGCTGGCGGTGGTGGTGCTGTCCCCGGTGCTCGCGCTGCCCACCGTGCTGTCGTCGCACCTGGCAGGTGACCGGTACCTGTATGCGTCGGCGGCGGCGGTGGGACTGTGGGTGGCGCACCTCCCGCCGATTCCGTTGGTCACCCAAAGCAGCCTGCTGCGCGTCGTGTTCGTGCTGTTGGGCACGGCCGGCGTGGGGGTGCATGCGTGGTCGGCGAGCGCCTGGCACACCGACCGCGCGCTGTTTGAACGGGCCGTCGAAGTCACCCCCGAGTCGTCCTATGCGCACCTGTTCCTGGGCCACGCCCATGCCCTCGACGACCGGTATGCCGAGGCTGCCCGGGCGTTCGACCAGGCCCGTCAGCTGCCCCATGCCCACCCCGAGACGGCCCAGCTGACACTCCAGGCGTATGTGTTGGCGGGTGCGCCCGAGGCCGCCGTTCGACTGGGTCGTGACGGTCCGAAGGATGGGCTGACCGCCGCGTGGATCGGGTGGTGGGCACGGGCGGAGCTCGACGCTGGGAATGCCCACGAGGCGGCCAAGCTGGTGGGGATGCTGCAGCGGCCGGACGGCTCGTGGGACGGGCCCGGGTTTGTGCCCGAGCTGGCACGGGAGATCCGCGTCGCGCTGGGAGAATGACCGCCCCGAGCGGCCGAACGGACCCCAACCTGACGCGGATCGACCCGGCGGCACCTCGGTGTTGCACGGAGGGGTGCCGGGGGCTACTGCTGAATCCCATTCACTGAATCGCCATTCATTCTGGCGACCGCGGAGACAGACGCGCGATGGCGGACGCCCAGGCCAGCTCGGGACGCACCCGAACCCAGAAGCAACGCAGTGACAAGCGGGTCCGGATTGTGGACGCCGCGGTCGGGGTGTTCGCCGAGAAGGGCTACCGGTCTGCGCGCATCTCCGACATCGCGCGGCGGGCCGGTGTGGCCGACGGCACCATCTACCTGTACTTCCGCAACAAAGAAGACCTCCTCCTCACCATCTTCGAAGAGAAGATGGACGGCATCCTCTCGGGGCTGCGCGCCGCGGTGGAGGGCATCGACTCTCCCGCGGACCGCATGCGGGCATTTGCGCGCTTCCACTTCGAGCAGATGCGCCTGCAGCCAGCGCTCGCACAGGTGCTCCAGGTCGAGCTTCGGCAGTCCACGCGCTTCGTGCGCGAGTACCGCCCCGAGCGCCTGTGGGAGTATCTGGGGGTCTTCGAGAGCATCCTCGAGGACGGCCAGCGCACCGGCCAGTTTCGCTCCGACATCGACCCCTTCCTGGTGAAGTGGGCATTCTTCGGAGCGCTGGACGAGCTGTCCATCCAATGGGTCGTCGCCCGGAAGCGGGACCGATTCAACCTCGAAAAGGCCGCCGAACAGGTGGTCGACGTTTTCCTCCACGGTATGGGGTCGGCCCATCCGTGACGCCTGCGGTCGGGCCCCGGCCGCTTGTTTTCGCTTCCTCTCATCAGGAGTGCCCCGTGAAGATCGGAGTCTGCTTGAAGCAGGTCCCCGCCAGCGACAGCCGCATCAAGATTGCCGGCCCGAGCGAAGGTGTGGATGCTTCGGATCTCAAGATGGAGATCAACCCCTACGACGAGTTCGCGCTCGAAGAAGCCCTCAAGCTCAAGGACGCCAAGATCGCCAAGAAGGTGCTGGTGTTCAGCGTTGGCGGCAAGGACTCGGAGCAGCGCATCCGCGACGCGCTCGCCCGTGGCGCCGATGGTGCCGTGCGCCTCGACGACCCCGCCTTCGAAGGCAGCGACAGCCTCGGCATCGCACGCATCCTCGCTGCCGCTGCGCAGAAGGAAGGCGTGGGCATGATCCTCGCTGGCAAGCAGGCCATCGACGACGACAACAGCCAGGTGCCCGCCATGATCGCTGAGATCCTCGGCTGGCCCCAGGTCACCGTGGTCGACAAGCTCGAGGTGTCGGGCGACTCCTTCAAGGCCTGGCGTCAGTCGGGTGGTGGTGCCCGCGACGTCGTGTCCGGCAGCCTCCCCGCGGTCTTCTCGGCCGACAAGGGCATGAACACCCCGCGCTACGCCAAGCTGCGCGGCATCATGATGGCCAAGCGCAAGAAGATTCCCGTCAAGGGTGCCTCCGACCTCGGCCTCGACGCCGGTTCCGTCGGCGCTGCCGGCGCGAAGGTCACGCTGTCCAACTGGGGCGAGCCGCCCGCACGTCCCCCGGGCCGCAAGCTCGAAGGCGACGCCTCCGCCATGGTCAAGGAGCTGGTCACCCTCCTCCGCGACGAAGCCAAGGTTCTCTGAGCCCGCCCTCAGATCTGGAGATTCACATGTCCAACGGAATTCTCGTCATCTGCGAGCACGACGGCGGTACCTTCAAGAAGACCGCATTCGAGCTCCTCGCCAAGGCCAAGGCCCTGGGCGTTGGCTCCGTCACCGCACTGGTCATCGGTGCCGACGGCGGCGCTGAGCTCGGTGGCTACGGCGCCGACAAGGTCGTCACCATCGCCGGCGACTTCAGCCGTCACCTCACGGGCGCCTACGTCAAGGCCGTCCAGGGTGCCATCGAAGCCGTCGCACCGGCCGTCGTCCTCGCTTCCGCCAGCGCTGAAGCCAAGGATGCCCTTCCCCGTCTCGCCGCTCGTCTCGGCCTCGGTCTCGGCACCGAAGTCACCGAGCTGCGCAACGAGGGTGGTGCCGTGGTCGGTCGCCGTCCGGTGTACGCCGGCAAGGCCTTCGTCGACGTCGCCGTGTCGTCGTCGCCCGCGCTCTTCACCGTCCGCGCCAACTCCTTCGGCGTGCCCGAGAGCAACGGTGGCTCCGCTGCCGTCGAAGCTCTGGGTGTGTCCGTCGGCGCCGGCGACGCCCTCACCAGCGTGGTCGACACCGAGGCCCCGTCCTCGTCGGTCGCCGACCTCTCCGAAGCCGACCGCATCGTCTCGGGTGGTCGCTCGGTGAAGTCCAAGGACGGCTACGACAGCCTCATCCGCCCCCTGGCCGCATCCATCGGCGCCACGCCCGGTGCAAGCCGTGCCTGTGTCGACGCTGGCTACGCCCCGCACTCGGCCCAGGTGGGTCAGACTGGCAAGACGGTCAACCCCAGCCTGTACATCGCCATGGGCATCTCGGGCGCCATCCAGCACCTCGCTGGCATGCGCACCTCGAAGATCATCGTGGCCGTGAACACGGATCCGGAAGCACCCATCTTCCAGCACGCCACCTACGGCCTTGTCGCCGACATGTTCGAGGTGGGCCCGCTCCTGAAGCAGGAACTGGAAGCCGCGCTCAGCTGAGTGCGTTTGCCTTCACCCCCGGTACCGCCCCGCGTGGTACCGGGGGTTTTGTCTTCTTGTGTTGCTGGATGCTCGGGACGTGGGCCGGTCGGACAGAGGCTGACCGCCAGTGGGCCCGGACACCCCGTAGACCGAAGCGGCCATCCGGCGGGTGATATAGTCGCCGGGTCGTCACGCACCCCTCCCAGATTCGGCCCGCTGCCGAAGGGGGGGGAGGCCCGTCCATCTGGTCCCGAGACTCGAGAGCCCATGGCCACGCTCATGTCCCACACCCCGGGCGGACGCCTTCCCGAAGATGGCCCCCTCGAGCGCCTGGTCGCACGGCTGGAGTCGGTCGGCAGCGCTGTGGGCGTCATCCGGCTGGTCGAGCGGTGGTCCGAGGTGCGGCCGCCCACGCGGCTTGCGCTGTTGGCGGAGAGTCGGGCGTTCATCAACCTGCGCCTGATGGATCGGGCGTGGGTGCGCCTGCGGGAGCTGTCCGAAGCGGATGGGTCCGATGTCGAGGTGCATGCCCTCACAGCCGAGATGTTCATCGCCCGTGGCTGGCCAGCGCGTGCCGGTCGCCTGGTGGAGAAGCTGCAGTCGCTGGGGCTGGGTACCGAGCGCCTGCGCCGAATTGAAGAAGGGGTGGGGGCCGCGCCGTTGCGTCCGCCGTCCAATGCGCGCGAGCTGGAGCGCAATGGCTCCATCGAACAGCAGGTCAGCCTGGCCGAGACCTTCCTCGCCACGGGCAGTGTGCTCCGTGCGCGCGGGCTGCTCGAGCGGTTGAGTCGCACCCACGGGGCCCATGCGCGCGTGCAACAGCTCCTGTGGGGGCTGCGCGGAGAGTTCACGCCCGGGCAGCAGCACCTGTCCGCGCTGGTCACCGAGCTTCAGGCCGGTCTGTCGTCCGATGGTGGCTGGGAGGCCTCCGAGCCCACGGCCAGCCTCGACCACGGCGACCCCGAGACCGCCGAGGCCAGCAAGGTGATGCGGGGCTGGCAGCCGGCCAATGGGGAGCGTGGCGCGGCATTCTCCAGCCTCTTCCGCCTCGATGGTTCGGAGCTCGACGACGGCGACGACATCGAAGACGACGTCACGGTGGCGGCGGTGATGGCCAGCCACGAGGAGATGGCCGACCCCCCCACCTTCGAGCACTCCGACCCCGACGGCGTGATTGCCAGCAGCTCCGGCGACACCCAGATCATGCAGGTCATCGGGTCGGGTGAGAACCGTCGGCTGGCGCCGGTCTCGGGGAATGTGCACACGCAGCGTCCCAAGCGCACGGGCCCGGTCGACCTCCGGCAGTGGCGGGCCGAGCACGGCGTGGTGCCTCCGCAGGGTCTGCTCGACTCCCCCACGATGGATGGGCTGGGCGACTACGACGAAGAGGGCTTCCTGGAAGAGGAAGACGAAGACGTGGTGGTCATGACCCGTCACGAAGAGCCGGCCCACGACCCCCGCACGCCGGCGGTCCGTCGCTCGCCCATCTCGGTCATCGAGAAGGTGCCGGTCCCGCCACCGCCGATTCCCAACCTGCCAGGTCAGGATGAGGACACCCCCACGGTGGGGCCTGCGCCAGCCATCGAGCCGGAGCCGGAGCCTGCGCCCGAGCCCCCACGCCCCGACCCCACCTCATTCGAGGCAGCGCCGCTCCCCGAGCCCAACACCTCGCGGTCCAGCTTGTTCACGCTGCTGGCGGTGGGCGCTGCGCTGGTGCTCGTGGTGGGCGTGCTCATCGGAGTGATGGGCGTGCGGGCCATGGCGGGAGCGGCCCAGTCCACCGCCGTCCGCCAGGCCGTGCTCGACAGCCATCCCGAAGAGCTGCTGGCGCTGCGCTCCGAGCTGAAGACCATCTTCGACGAAGATGGCCTGCTGGCCCCCTCTCACACGCATGTGGCGGCCCGGCTGGTGCTGGTGGACCTGGCGCTGTGGGAAGTGGTGACGGGCGACCCCGCCGTGCTCGACGAAGCCCGGGTGCTCGCGCAAGAAGGGCTGGGTGGTCCCGAAGCGAAGGTGGCGGTGGCCTGGCTCGACCGGGTGGCCGACACCCCGGGCACGATGCCCAACCCGAAGAACGACCCCCTCGTGGCGCTGCTGCTCGCCGAGAACGCGCTCGACGCCAAGCAGTACGACATGGCTGCGAAGGCGCTCGCCAACACCTCGGTGGATGCCGGTGTGCGCGTGGCCATGGCCGACATCCGCATCCGGGATGAGCAGGGCACGGTGTCTGCCGAAGCCCTCCCAGCGTCGGTCCGCAACCACCCCCTCGGTCAGATCTGGCTGTACTCGGGGGGCGACCCGGCTCTCGGTGAAAAAGACCGCCTCGGGTACCTCACGTCGTTGCGGAAGGCGCTGCCCGCTGAAGCGGCTCGGCTGATCGCCCAGACCCACGTGGTCGAGGCGGAAATCCACGCCATGGCGGGTCGGTCCGAGGCCGCGAGCGCGTCGTGGGATGAGGCTCTGAAGGCCAACCCGAACGACCCCGCGGTGCTCTCTCATGTGGCCGCTGGCCAGCGCTCCGCAGGTTCGTCCATCAAGATGCTGCGACGGTGTCTGCAGCTGATGGCCACCAGCCCCACCTGCCAGCGCGGCATCGTCCAGGTGCATGTCGAAGAGGGCAATGTGGAGCGGGCCCGTGCGCTGGTCGACAGCTGGCGTGAGGCCGGGCTGGGTGTGGGCTTGCTGGCCGACTGGGTGGGCCTCGAAGCCGGCGACCTCTCCATCCGACCCGGCGCGCCCGAAGCCGCCGACCCGGATCGGGCGGGCCGTGGGCTCACCCGGTACCTCGATGCTCTGAGTCAGAAAGGGCGTGGCGCTCGACAGAGTGGTCTGGAAGCGGCCATCGGTGAGCTCGAGGCCTCGGCGTCGGCCTGGGACCACCGGCTCGCGGCCCATGTAGAGCGCGAAAAGGAACGCCTGGTGGTGCCTCCCGGCAAGTGACGGGGGCGGCTGGTTGACGGAGCGCGGGGCGACGGGTATCGTGCGCCGTCCAGCTGCGATGCGCCTGTTTGGTCAGGTCTGCTCGCCGCCCGCCGCAATCGAATGAACTGCTCGGTCGCTCGAGGTTGCCCGTGAACGAAGGGCTGTCTCGACCGCACCGGCGAAGTCCACCGGCCACTGGTCGCCGGTCGACGCAGGAGACGCAGATGGTGCCTTCGACCTCCTCCAAGCTCTGGCTCACCATGGCCCTCATGGGCGGGCTGTCCGTGGCATGCACGCCCAAGGAAGACGGGTCTGACTCCTCCTCCGAGGAAGAGGCCGACGCCGACACGGACGCCGACACCGACGCCGACACGGATGCCGACACCGACGCCGACACGGATGCCGACACCGATGCCGACACGGATGCCGATGCCGACTTCGTCATCGACTCGGCGCAGATCACCGCGTCGTTTGTCGTCCAGGACGGCGTGATCACCACGCTTCCCAGCCTCACGTCCGAGATGACCATCCACCTGTACGAAGACGGCTACTGGGGCGGCGACTACGACTCCGCCCGCGACCAGTGTGGCGTCACGGTCGACCTCACCGGCGGCGCTCCCGCCGACTGGACAGGCGACTACCCCGGCCTGTTCGGCGCCTGGGACCTCGGCGAGCTGGGCGACTCCGTCACGGGCACCAAGTTCCGCTGCACCGCCGCCGACGCCACCCCCCTCGGCGGCGACCCCGTCGAGTACGTGCGGGGCCTGGCGTTTGGCTTCGGCCTGTCCGCCCTCGATGAGTCCCACCGCACCGCCTTCGCGTCCGATGTGGAAGGCTGGGCGGATGTGGAAGCCGGCGCCACCTTCGGCGTGGTGTCGTCCGACCTGGGCGGCTCGGTGTCGATGAACGACGACTACGTGGTCATCGGGTATGCCCTCAACGGCGACAACCTCGCGGTCGAAGGCGGCAACCCGGTCCTGCTCGACATGACCACCGCCTTCTTCCTCCCCGACGGCTACTACCAGGTGATGCCCGTCGACAACGCCTACTCGTTCTGACACGGGCGACCTCGATGAAGGCCCTCCAAAGCCCCGGTGCCGCACTGCTGGCACTGGGGCTCTGTGCGTGTGGCCACAACCGCCACGACCTGTGGGGGGTGCTGCACGGCGACGTCACCGTCAGCGAGACTGGCGATGTGCACGGCGTCTTGGTGTGGGAGTTCTTCGAGGGCGCGTGGGAGCGCTCCACGTCCGCCGACGACCACCGGTGCGGACGGGTGCTCGAAGTGGACGGCACGGCCGACCCTTCTTGCGAAGACTGTGCAGCGGCGGCCACCTTGGTCGTGACCAACGTGGAGCACGACTGTCCGGCTGGTGAAGGCACCCATGCCGCGCTCGCTGCGATGGACCGCCTGTGGATCCAGCCGTCGGGCCACACACCCGCCGGAAGCTGGCCCGACACCGCCTGGTCGTGGGCGCTGGGGTGGTCGGGTGGGAGCCCGGTGGAAGAAGGCGTGGCCTGGGACGAAGGCATGGAGTTCGGAGACCCCCCTCCCGACCCCACCTCGGTGGTCGGGCGTCGTGTGCGCCTGGCACCCACCACCGCGCGCGGGTTTGGCCACGCCGAGCTGACCGATTGACCCCTGCAGTCCCTCGAAGCGGCCGCTACAGTACGCTCGTTGGGTGAAGGAGGCTGACATGTCGGCATGGCGGTGGATGTCCGCAGCAGCATGTGGCATGGCCCTGGTGGGCTGTGGCGCAGACACGTCTCTCGACAAGGCGTTCGACACCGGTGGGTCTGTGGCCTCCGACTCCGAAGGCGGAGAGTTCGACAGCGGCGTGTCCGTGACGCCCACCTGGTGGCGCCTCGACGCCGAGCTCATGGTGTCGGCCGGCCAGCTGAGCGCGTCGAGCTCGGAGCTGGTGGTGTGGGTGCTGGGCGCCGACGGCGAAGTGCTGTGCCAGGAGCCCATGCGCATCGCCGAGACCGACACCGAGCCCTCCCGCCCCGACCCCTCCATCCTCACGTGGTGGGCCATCGAGCGGGGAGACAGCACGGGCACGTGTCCCCAGCGCTACGACCTCACCGGCATCCCGGAGAGCTTCCACCTGGGCGTGGGGGAAATGCATCCCGAGCTCGAGGCGGTGGCGGGCCAGGTGTCTGACGACCTCCCCGACACCGGCGTGCTCACGCTCAACGGTGCGTACGCCCGCGTCGACGACTCCGTGGACGACACCTGGGTGTTCGGCTTTGCGGGGGATGCGGCCGCATGGTCGGGGACGTCGGGTCCCGCCACGGTCGCCCCTCTGAGCGATGGCCTGTGGTCCCTCAAGGGTGTCTACGGCTTCCCGTTGCTCTGAGGCACGATGGGCCAGGCCGGGCTGTTGGTGAGGCCGCCCGCACGCAGGGTGCCGTCGCGGCTGCAGACCAGCCAGTCGGGTGATGGGGTGGGGACGGGTTGGTCGGGGCAGCCCGCCCACGCCCAGGCCACATTTGGCGCGAGGGGGTTGTCTGGCAGACCGCTGGCGAGCCAGGGCTTACCTGTGGGATCCGCGCGTTCGTACGCCTCGACTGGGAGGGGCGCTCCGTTGCGAACATGTGCATCGCGGAGGGCGTGTGCGAGGTCGGCGCCCATCTGTTCGACCTCGGCCCGTTCTTCGGGGGTGGGCGGACGGTCGATGGGGGCTGGCGGGGGGCCGACCGGGGAGGGCGTGGGGCCTTGGGCCATCTGCACGGTGAGGAGGGCAGACACCAAGACGGCGACGGCCCACCCGACGACCGCACGGATGCGGGGAGGGGTGGGCCGGTGGGGGTCAGGCGCCATGGCCTGTCGTCAGAGGAGGAAGACGAAGGTGACGACGGCGAACACGGGGATGAGGACCACGGCGGCCCAGCCGATGTAGCCGAAGAACGACGGCATCTTGTACCCATTCTCTTCGGCGATGGCCCGGACCATGAAGTTGGGCCCGTTGCCGATGTAGCTGTTGGCACCCATGAACACCGCGCCCAGCGAGATGGCGATGAGGAGCGGTGCGCCCTCGGCCCCGGTGGCGAGTGTGCCGAGCTGTTCGGGGCCTGCACATTCGGCGGGGAGGCTGCCACAGGCCAAGGCGGCGAAGGTGACGTAGGTGGGGGCGTTGTCGAGGAAGCTCGACAGCAAGCCCGTGGCCCAGAAGTACTGCCAGGGCTGGTTGAGGCCGAGGGCCGCGCCGTGGGACTGGAGGAGCATGGTGGCCGGAATCATCGTGATGAAGATGCCGCAGAACAGCGCGGCCACTTCGAGGATGGGACCGAAGGTGAAGCCGTTTTCTTCGCGCAGCTTCTTCGAGGTGCGCCACATGCTGAGGCCAGCCAGGCCGAACATCGCGATTTCGCGGACGTAGTACATCCGGAAGTCGGGGTTTTCTTTGTCGGGGCTGAGCAGGAGGACCGCCGCGACCACGCCACCGAGGAGGAGGAAGTTCCAGCCACCGGACACGCTCATGGGCTCGACCTCGGCTTTGTCGCGGGCGATGCTCTTCTGGTCTTCCTTCTTGTAGAAGTAGCTGTCGACGATGAAGAACATCACCAGCAGCACAATCACGACCGCCAGCCACGGCACCCAGAGGTTGTGGAGGGTCCAGAAGAAGTCGACGCCGCGGAGGTACCCGAGGAACAGCGGGGGGTCGCCGATGGGGGTGAGCGCACCACCGATGTTTGACACGAGGAAGATGAAGAACAGCGGGATGTGCTTGACGTATTCGCGCTCGCTGTTGGTCTTCAGCATCGGCCGGATGAGCAGCATCGACGCGCCGGTGGTGCCGATGAGGTTGGCAATCAGCGCGCCGATGGCCAGGAAGGCCGTGTTGGTGAGCGGCTTGCCCTCGAGGTCGCCCTTGAGGAGGATGCCGCCGGAGATGATGAACAGCGACCCCAGCAGCGCGATGAAGGAGACGTACTCCTCGACGGCGTGGGCGAGGCCGTGGATGGCCTCCCCGGCGTGGTGGTCGGTGGCGATGAGGTAGCCGAGGTACCCGAGAATCGGGGCGGACCACAGGCCCGACACCAGGAACTGGTTGCGGTGCTCTTCCCACCAGTGGTGGGCGACCATGGGCAGGACGGCGATGCAGAGCAGCATCCCGGCAAAGGGCACCACCCAGATGGGCGAGATTTCAGCGCCCAGGCCGCCTGCTCCACCACCCGCATGGGCGGCGGTCGCCAAGAGCGACAACCACACTCCGATCCCTGTCATGTGAACTCCCCAGAAAACGGACCGCGACGCTACCACACCCGGGTGGGGTGGGGTTGCCCGGTCGGAGGCCGCCCACGGATGGTTGGGGTGGACGGCGCAAGTCATCACGCGACCTCAGGAGGAGGCCGATCCGCGACGGCCCAAATGGGCCAAGGTACGGGCTCCGAACGGCGCGAAATTGGTCCGGATTGAGGACAATTTTTGTCCATGTTGTGAGGGGGGACAGGGGTACAGTGTCGGTGTTGGCCAAGGAGGCACCATGCCCACCCGAAAGCTCCATGTACCCGCGTTCCGCGACGAATCCACCCAGCTCGACGGCACCGCTGCGCCGGGTGTCGCCACTGTCGAGGAGTTCAACTCCGTGGTGGTGGTGCGCTGGGGTCGTGTGGCCGGCTTCACCTTCCGGGCCGGCGACCGGCTCGTGCTTCGATACGGTGAAAGGGCCGATGGGCTCCTGCTTCTCCGGCCTCGCGGCTATGGATGGCCGATGCTCGGTCGGATGGTGGGCACCCGCCTCATCGCGGAGCCGGGCGGTGTGCGTGCGGCCCCGCAGCGGTGGCGGGTGGCTGCACGGGTGGTGGGTGTGGAGCGTCGGCTGGGGCGCTCGGTGACCGACCACGGGCGCTGGTATGTGGCGGTGGCCCCCCGCGGCACCACCACCGACTCCGCGCTGTCCGAGGCCGGGTTCACGAGTGGGTGGCTGTCTGCTCCGGAGGTCGACGCCCTGTGCCATCGGGCGGCACGGTGGATGGACGAGGGGCGGGGTGCGCTGGCGGTGGGTGTGGGGCTCACTGCGGATGCGTCGCAGCGCCTGGTGGCGGACTGCTCGGCGGGCCGCTTGCGCACCGAAGCGAAGGTGCCCGAAGCCACAGACACCCCCGCCACGGGCCAGGCCGAGGTGTTGGTGGGGCCGTGGGTGCCTGCGCCCCGTCCGGTCGAGGGGCCCGCCGCCTTCACCACCGCCGACGGAGTGCGCTACGACGCGCTGCAGCCTCTGCGGCCCGAGGTCGAGCCGGCCGCACAGCTGTCCCTGTTCCATGCCAAGCGGAGTCACCGTGCCAGCTGACACGTCCCCCACACTCATCGGCGTCCTCCACCTCCTGCCCTTGCCGGGGGCACCGTCGTCCAGTCCGGGCCTCGCCGCTGTGGAAGCTCGGGCGGTGGCGGATGCCCGGGCGCTTCAGGAGGGGGGTGTTCGGCACGCCATCCTGGAGAACATGGGCGACGCCCCCTTCACCGGCGGGCGGGTGGGACCGGAGGTGGTGGCGGCCATGACCCGCATCGCCCTGGCCGTTCGTGCGGCGGCTCCGCACCTCGACCTGGGCATCAACGTGCTGCGCAACGACGGCCTGGCGGCGCTGTCGATTGCGGCGGCGGTCGGGGCGTCGTTTGTGCGGGTGAATGTGCTGTCTGGAGCGAGCTGGACCGACCAGGGCCTCATCCAGGGCACCGCCCGCGACCTCCTGCTGCTCCGCCGGCGCCTGGCCATGGACGGTGGGGGTCCCATCCGGATTGCGGCCGACATCTGCGTCAAGCATGGGGTGCCCGCCGGAGAGACCAACCCCGTGCAGGCGGCGCGCGACACCGCTGGACGGGGTGGCGCCGACGTTCTCATCGTCACGGGTGCGGCCACGGGTGCGTCGACCGACCTCACCGGCCTGGAGCAGGTTCGCGCAGCCGCCCGCGTGCCCGTGTGGGTGGGCAGTGGGGTGACTCTGGAGACGGCCGCGGCCACCGCTCGGGTGGCGGACGGTGCCATCGTGGGCACGGCGCTTCATGCCGACGCACGCATCGACCAGCCGCTGTGCGTGGACCGCGTGCGCGCCATGGTGGCGGCCTTCTGCTGAGCGCACCGCTGGCGGTCGACCCGGTTCCATCTGGCGATGGACACCCTTCGAGAGAAGGGGGGCCGGCGACGCCCGACAAGTCGAGTCTCCCATGGGCCAGGGAGTGGACAGGTTCGACTTGTCGGACGCCACCGAGGGGACACGTCGGGGTCGTCTCCGCGGACGGCAGGCGACTCCGAGAGGCAGGGCGGGCGGGCTTGGCGGGGTGACTCCGCTGGACAGGTGGAGTCGTCGGAGAGCCTTGGGGGCTCACCGATAGATGTCGGCGTGGAACGCACAGAATGTGAGTCTGCGGGGCCCGAACGCATCGGACAAAACGGACACCGGTAGCCGACAATGTCGACTACGCCGGCCGTTGGGCCCGGTTGGCTGCACGCCCCGCAGCGCGCCCAATGGTTGTACTGGGTCGTTCCTCACGGGTCAACCCCGGGTCTCGCAATGTCGGACTCGCAAAACGGGGCTGTGTTGAAAGTGCCCTTGGTCAGGCTGGTCTCGCGTGCGGCTTGAGTGGGGTGTCCCCGATCGATCCCCGTGGAACACTGCGCGGCCACTGGCTCGAGCAGGTCGGTGGGCGGCGCCGTGGTTGCCTGGAGATCAGAGCGCGTCGGGAGGGGGGGACGACGCGAAAGTGGGGCTGCTTGGAGGAGGGCGGGAAGCATCCTGGCGGTCGAGTCGGCTGGTGTGGGCCCTGCTGGTAGGTGGCGTTCTGGGGGGGACTGTGGAGGTGACGCGGGGCCCCCTCCGACCGCTTCGCGGCCACCTCCCCCTGAAGGGGGAGGACATCGTTGTCCTCACAGTCCTCCCCCTTCAGGGGGAGGTGGCCCGAAGGGCCGGAGGGGGCCCACGACCTGGAGGCTGGGGCGCACCCGAGAACGACGACGCCCTCCAGGAGAGGAGGGCGCGGCGGCTGCGAACCGGAGGGGGGTGGGGTCAGTTCTCCGAAGAGGACAGCGGCGTGCCACCAACAGCGGTGCCGTACTGGGTGTTGGCCGAGGTATCGACGCGGGTCATGCCCGCGCGCGAGACGCTCACGGTGTAGTCCTCGGTGCGACCATCGGCGCGGGCCATCTTGTTGACGAAGGTGAGGCTGATGTTGCCTGCGCTGTCGAAGTCGCCCACGGGGTTGATGACAAAGCCGCGGGGGTCGATCACGATGCGGTTGGCGTTGGTGGTGCCCGGGCCGGACAGGCCGGCGCCCCAGGTGTGGATGCCCACGTGGCGGGCGTAGTAGGCGTTGGTGTCGTCGCCGAGGTCGACCAGGCCCTCGGAGGCGTCGTCGTCGGTGCCGTCGGCGAGGCTGTCGGGGGGGAGGTAGTCCCAGGTGGTGCTGCCGTCGCTCTTGTCGCCGATGCCCACCCAGTAGGCGCCCGCGTTGCTGGAGAGGTCGGACAGCGAGGAGTCGTAGTCCAGCAGCCAGATGGAGCACTCGCGGTTGGTCTGGATGGCGAGGGCGCGGCACTGGTTGACGTGCGACGCGAAGGTGAGGGCGGCTCGGCGTGTGCGGAACCGCGGCACCATGTCTTGCGACTGGACGATGCCGATCGCTGTGAGGATGAGCACGATGGCCACCACGACCACCAGCTCGAGGATGGTGAAGCCCCGGGAGCGGTGGTGGGGGAGGGCGGCTCGAAGACCGGTGCCGCCAAGGCCTGCCCGTGCCGGGAAGCCCGCGCGGATGGGGGCTGCTGGGGACCGGCCGGAGCCGGTGGGGGAGGGGGGCAGAGACATCGTGTTCACCCGGTGTGTGCGCGACGGGCCGCGTGCTGTACAGGATACTCCGTCCAGGCCGGGAGGAACAAGGCGGAACGTTCGGCGTTCTGCGCGTTGACGGGTGGGCGATGTGGCGATACGCGCGGGCGTCGCTCGGTATGAGCCGACGTCCTGCAGGTTGGGATGCACTTGAACACGCTTCAAGTGCCCCCGGAGCCAACGAACCCACAGCGAACTCCTCGCTGTGCTCCCGCTCCTCCCTCCGCAGCGCGATGCCCCGCTTCCTCTCCGAGGAGCACGGTCACCGCGCCGCATCCGAGGCAGTCCTGCTGGGCGCCGTCCTCTCCCCGAATCTACTTTTTCCGATTTCATCGGTGCCCGGACATCTTCGGGTGCTGCTTCGACCCCCTCCGTCAGGAAACGACTCGATGGCTCGCTACACCGGACCTCGCCTCAAGCGCTGCCGGGCCCTCGGCACCATTCTCCCCGGGCTGACCACCAAGGCCACGCTCGACCGCCCCTACCCCCCGGGCCAGCACGGCACCCGCCGTCGTCGGAAGGACTCCGACTACAAGATGCGCCTCATGGAGAAGCAGAAGCTCCGCTTCCACTTCGGCGTCATGGAAAAGCAGTTCCAGCGCTACGTGAGCACCGCCTCTCGTCTTCGCGGCCCCACCGGCGAGCTGCTCATCCAGCTCCTCGAGTCCCGCCTCGACAACATCGTCTGGCGCCTCGGCCTCGCCCCCACCATCCCGGCTGCACGCCAGATCGTGGTCCACGGGCACATCCAGATCAACGGCAAGCGGGTCGACCGTCCCAGCTTCCGCGTGCTTCCCGGCATGGAGATCTCGGTGAAGGAGAAGAGCCGTCAGAAGTCCTTCATCCTTGAAGCCCTCGAGGCCTCCACCGCTCGGATCCGTCCGGCATACCTCGAGTTCGACCCGGCGAAGGCTACCGGCAAGATGGTGGCTCCGCCCGCCCGCGCCGACCTCCCCTTCGACGTGAACACCCAGGCCGTCGTCGAGTTCTACAGCCAGAAGCTGTAGTCCTTGCGGTTGCCACGAAGCCCCCGGCTGGCCAGTCCAGTCGGGGGTTTTCTGCGTCTTGGGTACTCTGCTGCTTGGGACCGTGTCCTGCTGAGCCGAGCGCTCCAAGAACCCGGGCTCCGAGAACGACGACGCCCCGCGGAGGGCGGGGCGCTTCAAGTGGGACGGAAGCCGTGCTTCCGACCGATCACTTCACTTCGCGGTGCACCGTGACGCGGCGAAGGAACTTGTTGTACTTCTTCAGCTCGAGGCGCCCGGGGGTGTTCTTCTTGTTCTTCATCGTGGTGTAGCGGCTGACACCCGGAACTTCCGGGATGTTGCGGCTTTCGGTGCACTCGAGATGAATGACCTGGCGAGCGACGTTCTTCTTCTTGGCCATGGGATGCCTCGTCTGGCGATTTCTGGGCGTATCGCCGGGCGCGTGGCGCAGTCGGCATTCGCCCGGGGTTCGGGAGCGGAAAAGCGAGGGCAGGGAGGGAAGACCGGGGGAGGGCCGACGTGCGGGCTCCAGTGGCTTCCTGTGGGGGGGACCGGCTTCGAGTCGGTCGCCTCACGCGTGCGAGACGCCACCTGCCGTGAGACCGTCGCGGGCTAACCGTCGTGCGCGGGGCATGTCAACGCCTCCGGGTCGACAAATGCGTCTCTCTGCGGTTTCCCTTCCAGGGCGCATTGGATATGGTCGGGCGGAACGGACCGTCCATGCTCCCCGCTGTATTTCGCTGTTTCCTGCTGGTCCTCCCGCTCCTGATGGTCGCGTGCGGCCGTCGGGGCAAGGTGCGTCCGCCCCCTCCGCCGCCGGATGCCCAGGCGGTGAAGTCGATCAAATTCGACGGGAACGGGCGCGTGGGCTCAGGTCGCAGCGACTACAACCTGCGCTCGGCGATGGATCAGAAGACCAACATGCGCTTCTGGTGGCTCAAGCCACGGGAACGGCGCGCGTACCTCGACCGCGACACCATCGAGCTCGACGCCTGGCGCCTCGAGACCTGGTATGCCCACCAGGGCTACTTCGACGCCACCTTCCGCGGCTGGGACGTCTCGAAGGTGAGCGACGGCAAGCGCTACATGATGTTCTGGCGCGACCCCCGCCCCGAAGCCGTGCGCATCCGCGGTCTCGTCGAAGAGCGCGAGCCCAGCACGGTCCGCAAGCTCAAGTACAAGGGGATGAAGGCCATCGGTGGTCCGCTGCTGATGAGCATCCAGAGGTCGGCTCCCCTCCAGGAGGGGGCCGTCTTCAACCTCGACGCCATGAAGTCGTCCGAGGCCATGGCCCTCGACCAGCTCCAGGAGCGTTCGTTCGCCCACGCCACCGTGCGCACCGAAGTCGATGTCTACCCGGCCGAACGAGCCGTGGACGTGGCTTTCCTCGCCGAGCTCGGGCCGTCGTGCACCTTCGGCGAGGTCACCATCCAGTACGTGGGCAGCGCGGCCAAGTCCCAGACCCTCGTGGCCGAGCGCCTCATCCGCGACGAAGTCACCATCAAGAAGGGCCAGCCCTACCGGGTGAGCGAGCTGTCCTCCACGCAGCGGCGGCTGTTCGGGCTCGGTGTCTTCAGCATCGTCAACGTCATCCCCGACCTCTCCGACCCCTCCTCGGATGTGGTGCCCGTCACCATCTCGCTGGCACCCGCGAAGTACCAGCAGCTCAAGGTCGGTGGCGGCGTGCTGCTCGAGTCGGGCAAGCAGGATGTGCACGTCTCGGCCGACTACGGCCACGTCAACCTCTTCAACAGCCTGGTGCGGGCCAACTTCGACAACCGGGTGGGCTACGCCGCGCTCATCCAGATCGACGAGCTGGCCGAAGAGGGCCTGGAGAACGCGTCCCGCACGGCCGGCCCCACGGTCGACAGCACGCTCACGTTCACGGTCCCGCGGGTGCCCAAGCGCGGCTGGGACGTCAACAACGAGTTCAACTTCGAGCTGGGCGTGGAGCAGGGCTACCGCTTCATGTCGCCCACCTGGTCCCCTTCGCTGCGGGGCCAGCTGTCGCAGAAGTTCGCCGTCGAGTTCGGCTACAGCCTCAGCTACTTCGAGTACATCGACCTCGAGATCGACCCCTCCGACTTCGACAGCCCTCTGGCCAGCCTCGACTTCCGCGAGAAGTACCTGCTGGCGTTCGTTCGGCAGCAGATCACGTACGACGGCCGCAACGACTTCTTCGCGCCCACGCGTGGCCAGTACGCCATCTACACACTCGCCGAGGCCAGCGAGTACCTGGGCAGTGACTTCAACTACCTGAAGGCCACGGCCGACCACCGCTTCTACAAGTCGCTCAACAAGGTGCTTCCCGACACCCTGCGGGGCGCGATTGCCTTCCGGCTGGGCGGCGGCATCGTCGAGACCTACGGCGGTGGCGTCGAGGCTTCGGTGCCGTACCAGGAGCGCCTGTACCTGGGTGGTGCCAACGATGTACGCGGCTGGACCCAAGACCAGCTCGGCCCCTACATCTGCGACCCCGCCGCCGACGCCGAATGTACCGGCGAGCTCGGCGTGAGCCAGGTGGCCGACGAAATCATCCCCATCGGCGGCCTGGTGTCGGCCCACACCACCCTCGAGTCGCGCATCTACACCACCGACGGCTACGGCTTCGTGCTCTTCTACGACACCGGCATGGTGTGGACCAACCGCGGCCAGGTCTGGGACACCTCCCGCGACGGCCTCCCCCTCGCACTGCAGCCCAGCGCGGGCGCAGGCGTGCGGTACTTGCTCGACTTTGCCGCAGTCCGCCTCGACGTCGCCAAGCGCCTCGGCGATGAGCCCATGTTCAACAAGCTCCCGCAGTGGAACTTCCACTTCTCGCTCTCGGAGGCGTTCTGATGACCGACGTACCGCCTCCCCCCGAGAATGAAGCCACACCGCCCGTCTCCGGCGACGACGAGGTCACGGAGGTCACCGAAGTCACGGCCGAGCCGGTGGCCCCTCGGCGCAGCATCGGTCGTCGCATCGCTCGGTTCACCCTCATCACCGGCGGGCTGGGGCTCGGGGTGGTGGGGCTGGTGCTGGTGGGTGTGGGCGGTGGGGTCTTCTGGCTCACCACCGAGGGGGGCAACGAGTTCATTCGCGGGCAGGTGCTCGAACAGGCCAAGCCCTTCATCCCCGAAGGCTCCCTCGACATCCAGAAGGTCGACACCAGCCTCTTCGGTCACCTGGTCCTCGAAGGGGTCACGCTCGCCAGCCCGTCGGGCAAGCCCATGGTGGCGGCCGACCAGGTGGTGCTCCGCTACGACCTCTCCCACGCCCTCGACACCCGCTTCGACGTCACCGAAGTCGCGCTCATCCGCCCCGACATCGACGTCGAGGTGCTCCCCGACGGCAACCTCGACCTCGCCGCCGCATTCGGTCCGTCCGCTCCCGAGCCCGACGAACCCGCACCCCCGGCCGCCTGGATCGACGTCCCGGCCGACATTCGCGTGGCCAGGCTGCACATCGACGGCGGCACCCTCCGCTACCGCGATGCCTCCGACCCCAAGGCCCCGATGGACGTCAAGGTGGAGGGCCTGGAGCTGTCCGCCGGCGCCACCGTGAACAACCGCAAGGCGGCGCTGAAGGATGTGCACCTGGGCGTGGCGAAGGTCGACGGCCTCGACCTCGACCTGCCCCTGCCCCTGTCGGTCGACCTGGGCGCACGGTACGACGACAGCACCCTCCACCTCGACAAGCTCGACATCTCTGCGCGGCGCACGAAGGTGGGCATCACCGGCCGCATCGACCGCGTGGACTTCGACGACCGGGTGCTCGACCTGAAGGTGGACCGCATCGCGCTCGACGAGGGCGACATCGAAGCACTGGCCGGCGACGACGTCCTGCTGGGCAACCTCGCGCTCGGCGGCACCATCAAGGGCCCGCTCTCCGACCTCTCCACCGCCCTCGACGCCCAGACCCCCGGCGGCCCGCTCTCGCTCGCTGCCTGGGTGAATGCCGATGCCCAGCCGCTCGAGTGGAAAGTGGGTGTGGCCACCCCCGGCCTCGACGTCGAGCAGGTCACGCCGATGGTGCCCGAGCCCACGCACCTCAACATGGAGCTGGGCGCGGAAGGGCAGGGGACCGACCCCAACACCGACCTCCGCGGCTCGTTCGAGCTCACCGCCCGCGACCAGGTGGTGTTCAATGAGGTGCTGCCCGAGCTGCGGCTGGGCGGCCGCATCGACGAAGGCGTGGTGCGCATCCAGGAGTTCGGGGCCGTGCACTCGGCAGCGCGGGTCTCGGCCACCGGCAGCATCGACCTCAACAACGAAATCGTGCAGCTCGACACCGTCGACGCCCGCGTGCCCAGCCTCGCCGCGCTCGGAAAGTACGGTGTGCGGGGGCTTCGCGGCAGCTTCGGCTACAACGGTCGCGTACGGGTCGAAGGCTTCGGCGAAGGTGGCATCGTGCTCGCCGAAGGTGGGCTCGACCTCAAGGGCTTCGCTGCCGAAGATGCGGTGGCCCTCCAGTCGGTCACCGGTCCGGTTCAGGCGCGGGTCGAGCTGGACACCACCGCCGTGCAAGCCTCCGGAAAGACCCACGTGGTGGGCATCGAGGCGCCGGGTGCGTCCGTGGGCACGGTCGACCTCGGGTGGTCGGCGAAGGTGAACGGCGGCGTGGTGATGGCCGAGACCTCCCTCGACCTCGCGAAGCTGTCCGTGGGCGACGGTGCGGTCAGCATCGACCGCATCTCCACCCCCGAGGGCAAGCGCTTCCGGGCCGGCGTCGACCACACCGGCGAGCCGTGGGCTGTGGGCCGCTTGTTCATGAACGAGATGGGCTTTGGCACCGCTGGCTACAAAGCCGACGGCGGCGAAATCATCCTGGGCTTCCGCGACCCCGACGGCGACTCCGGCCCCGAGTCGGCACGCCTGAACGTCAATTTCGACCTCGACCGCCAAGGCGACGCCTCGTTCTTCGAAGGTCAGGTGGTGGGCGACCTCGTGTCGGGTGAGTGGGAAATCCGCGACCTCGTCATCGCACCGGCCGACGAAAACCCGTTGGTGGCCGATGGTCCGGTCACGTTCAAGCTGGCCGACGGCGGAGCCCGCGACATCCAGGCAGCTCTGCGGTCCGACGCCGGTTCCATCATGGCGATGGGCAACTGGGTCCCCGACTCCGAGGACGCCTCCACCCTCGAGCTGGTTGTCGACAAGGTCGACCTCGCGCACGTGGCCAAGATGGCGCAGCTGTTCGTGGCGCCGGAAAAAGAAGGCGACCCCAAGCTGCTCGAAGGTCTCGCCGGGGTGGCCAGCCTCTCGGTGAAGCTCGACGACGCCCCCGACCGCGACCTCCAGGTCGATGCGGTCGCCGACCTCGACGGCATCGTGTACCCCGAGATGGTCGAGAAGCTGTTCCTCGACGCCGAAGTCCACGGCCCCATCACCCTGCCCAAGCTCCACGCCGAGCTCGCCGGCGCCGACGAGAAGCTGCTGTTCGCGCTCACCGGCACGGTCCCCCTGGCCATCGTGGAAGGGGCCCCGCAGCTCGACTGCAGCCGCACCGCCGACATCGACGCCATCGTGGCGCCCGGCAACATCCAGCGCTTCTCCGCCACTCTCCCGGTCGCGGGTGAGCTGCCCGAGGTGCAAGCCAGCGCCGCGGTTCTCGTGGGCGGACGCGCCTGCGACCCCGACCTCTCCCTGGTCGCATCGGCCTCGGTTCCCGCCGGCCTGCAAGGTGAGCGGGTGCGGCTCGACCTCGACGTCCACCGCAAAGAGGGCATGGTCGACATCGAAGGCGGCGTCGACATCGGCCTCCGGCGGCGCCTGTCCATCGAGGGCTCGGCGGCCACCAACCTCACCAAGGTGTTCGAAGGGGCCTTCGGTGGCGGCGAGATGCCCCCCACCGACCAGATGTCCACCTTCGCGTCGGCCATCGACCTCTCCATCGTGCCCCTGGGCCTGCCCATCCAAGACCTCTCGGCCTTCGCCGAGCTGCCCCGTGGCGTCCAGGGTCGCATCGCTGGCGGCATCAACGTCTCCGGCAAGCCCTCCGACCCCATCATCACGGGTGGCCTGCTGTGGACCGAAGGCGCGCTGGGCGATGTGGGCCTCGACCAGGCAGGCTTCATGCTCCTGCCGGCCGATGGGGGCTACACGCTCGACGGCGACCTGGTCTTCTCCACGGGCGGCTCGCTGTACCTCGACGGCTACGTGCCGCTGGAAGTCGACCTGGATGCGGGCGGCGACATCGACCTGGAGCGCCCGGGCTTCGAGGTGTCGCTGGCGGGCGACGGGGTGCCACTCCAGGCTCTGGAAGGCGTGGTCGAGGGCATTTCCGACGCCGGTGGTCAGCTGTCGCTGCAGGGCAAGGTGGACGGCACGCTGGCCACGCCCGTACCCACGCTGGCGGTGGGGATTGAGGGGGGCACGTTCGCGCTGCAGGACACGCGGCTGCTGTACCGCGACATGAAGCTCGACGCCGAGCTGTCCGAGCACGTGTTCAAGCTCAACAAGTTCCAGGTGGTGACGGAGCCGTGGGGCACCACAGTCGGCAGCGTCCAGACGGGGCCCCTCACGGTGAAGGGGGAGGTCGGCCTCTCCGAGACCTACGAACCCACCGAGCTCGACTTCAAGATCACGGCCGACCACTTCTGGGTGGCCGACCGGAAAGACCTCCGGTTGATGATCTCGAACAAGCGCGCCATCAAGGTGAGGGGCACCTACCCAAACATCAAGGTGACCGGCGGCATCGACATCGAGGAAGGCAAGCTTCGTCTCGACGAGTCGGCCTTCGAGTCGGTGAGCAGCCTCGCCCTCGACCCTCTGCTGGTCATCCACCGCAAAGACGAACAGTACATCCAGGGTGAGCCCCAGCTCAACGACGACGCCGACGACATCACCAAGCACCTCGACGTGCTGGTCAACATCGACATGTCGCGGGGCTTCGGTCTCGACGTCACCATGCCCATGGACTCCAGCATGGGCAGTGTGGGCGCAAGCCTGTCCACGGCCACGGTCGACCTCGAGGTCTCGAGTCCCACCCTCAAAGTGGGCATGAAGGGCGGCAACCCCAGCCTCGTGGGCGATGTGGAGATGGGGCGGGGTGACCTCGACTTCTTCGGCAAGTCGTTCGACATCGGCGGCGGAAAGCTCACCTTCACAGGCGCCAACTACGCCGACCCGGTCCTCGACCTCGAAGCCGTCCACCACACCGGTCGCTACGGCGATGTGGGTGTCGCCATCTCGGGCACCGCCAACGACTTCGGCATCGAGTTCAAGTCCGAGGACTACCCCGACCAGACCGACATCCTCAGCATCCTGCTCTTCGGCAAGCCCGCGAGCGAGCTGGGCGACTCCGAAGGCCAGTCGGGCGGCTCTCAGCTGAGTGCGGCGCTGCAGATGGCAGCGGGCTCGTCGGTCAACCGGGCTCTGGGCTCCACGCTCGGTGGGCAGGTCGAGTTTGACCAGGGTGCCGTCAAGTTCGGTATTCCCGTCAACGACAAGACCTTCGTGAGCATCGAGCGAAACGCCAACGCCGAAGAAGACGAAAACGTCATGTCCATCTCGCTCGAGCGCCTCATCAGTCGGCAGGCGTACGCCGAGATGGTCACGGGCGATGCCGGCCAGTCCTCCGCCGACCTCTACATGCGCTGGCGCTTCTGACCCCGCTCGCCTAAGGGGCCGGCTCTTCGAACAGGAGCGCCCCGTGGACTCTCTCGCTGTGGTCGGCTGTGGCACGATGGGCCGCGCCATCGTCACCGGACTGCTGGAAGGGGGCGTGCTGCGTCCCGAGCAGGTGGTTGGCACCGTTCCCTCCACCGACGAAGCCGCCCATGCCGCCGATGCCCTGGGCATCCGCGTTCTCACCGACAACGTAGAAGCTGTGCGCCGCTCCGATGTGGTGGTGCTCGCCGTGAAGCCGCAGGTGGCCCACCAGGTCCTCTCCGACCCGGCCCTCCAGGAAGCGCTGTCCGGCCGCCTGTTGATCAGCATCGCTGCCGGCATCCGCCTCGAACAGCTCGCCGCCTGGGCCCCCGACGCCGCCGTCATCCGGGCCATGCCCAACACGCCGTGCACCATCCGCGAGGGCATGACCGTCCTCTCGCCGCACGCCAGCGCCGAGCCGCACCACATCCAGGTGGCCAAGGACATCTTCAGCTCGGTGGGTCGGTGTCGGGTGCTCCGCGAGAAGTACCTCGACGCTGTCACTGCGCTGGGTGGCTCCGGTCCCGCCTTCGCCTGCGTGCTCCTCGAAGCCATGGCCGACGGTGGCGTGATGATGGGCCTTCCCCGCGACGTCGCCATCGAAGTCGCCGCCCAGTCCATGCAAGGTGCTGCCCGGATGGTCCTCCAGACCGGTGCTCACCCCGCCGCCCTCAAAGACGCCGTCACCACCCCGGCCGGCTGCACCATCGCCGGCCTGCTCACCATGGAAGACGGCCGCATCCGGTCCACGCTCGCCCGCACCATCCAGGAAGCCACCCGCGTGGCCGGTGGTCTCGGGCAGTGTGAGTAGCGCTGACGGGGGTGTTCTGGTTGCTGCAATCGCACTGTCACCCGGCGCATCGGCGGGAGGGGTAGCCTCGGGGCACTGGAGATTGTGATGTCCCTGCGCCCCCTCGCTTTCATCGTCCCGCTCATGGTCTGGTCGACCGCCTGTCGCACCGAAGCCGACAAGGAAGGCGCGCTCGACGGCCTGCTCGGCACCACCGACGTCAACCAGGACGACGACGGGGACGGTGTGAGCGGCGATGCCGACTGCGACGACAACGACGCCAGCATCGGCCCCGACGCCACCGAGGTGTGCGACGGCGTGGACAACGACTGCGACGGCGAGATCGACGAAGGCGTGATGCTCGAGTGGTACGCCGATGCCGACGCCGACGGCTTTGGCGACCCCTCCGTGATGGTGGAGGCCTGTGAAGCCCCCGAGGGCACCGTGCCGGGCGCCACCGACTGCGACGACACCGATGCGGCGGTCTACCCGGACGCCCCCGAGGTGTGCGACGGCGTGGACAACGACTGCGACAGCGTGGTCGACGAAGACACCGGCGACGTCTACTACACCGACGCCGATGGTGATGGATACGGCGACCCCGAGACCGAAGCCTTCGCCTGCGAGCCGGCCGCCGACCAGGTGTCCGACAACACCGACTGTGACGACGGCGACGCCGCCAACTACCCGGGCGGCGTGGAAGTGTGCGACGAGCAGGACAACAACTGCGACGGCCTGGTCGATGAAGGCACGCTGTCCACGTTCTACGCCGACGTCGACAACGATGGGTGGGGCGACCTGGGCTCGGTGACCGAAGGCTGCGTGCTCCCGCCGGGCTACGCCGAGGTGCCGGGCGACTGCGAGCCCACCGAC
>Ga0213833_1000743_pt1 | contig 28105 bp, 38 predicted proteins | sample SWATP21_FD_160575 | JGI IMG/M metagenome (GOLD analysis project Ga0213833, IMG submission 160575) | Coastal seawater microbial communities from Marineland, Florida, United States - SWA TP2 #1 | ecosystem: Environmental > Aquatic > Marine > Coastal | place: USA: Florida | collected 2016-08-14 | reverse complement strand
CCCCCCCCCCCCCCCCTAGTGTTTGCTAAAGTCGCGTACTGACGAGCTCGGTTGCATGCAGAAAGCGGCCTCGGTGATGGGCACCAGCAAAAAGAAGCTGCGCATGGCCTCTCCACAGGATGTTTACGAAGCCACGCAGTGTGTGCCGGGCGCTGTGCCGCCCTTTGGAAATGTGTTCGGCATGAAGGTGTTCATGGATGAGTCTGTGCAAACACAGGGCGATGTCATCAACTTTAACGCTGTGAGTATTGGTTGCGGCCATGCTTGGCGTTGTTGGCATTGTGTGTACCGCGGCCGGCTGTGACATGGCCTCGTTCTCATGCTGGGGGTGCTGATGTGTCAGGGTTTGCGCACCAAGTCCATCTCCATGAAGGTGTCAGACTACGTGAGCGCCGCCAAGCCACAAGTTGCGTCATTCCGGAAATAGATGTAGGTGGTAGAATGGAATGTAGCAGAAGCGCAAACAGAAAACTCATAAACGTGCTACCAACGCAAACCAAACAAACGTCCGGGCGCTCTGGCACTGCAGCATACCCGCACACCAAGCGGTGCGTGCTATTGCATGCCCGGGCTGGCTACTCCTGGCACCACTTCTTCCTCAGCTCGATCCGCAGGCGGTGCACGTGCAACAACCACCTTTCTGTCGTCACCGGCGCGATTATTCTTTGAAGTCGAATGCTGCTGACTAGAGAACCAAACAGCCGCCAAGAAGGTTCTCAGCAACCGCAGCGCGTATGCCCAGGCCATGTCCCACGCCTGTCGAGCCTTCTTCGTCCCCAAGTACAGGGCTTCGTCGATGCGCTGTCGGTGGTGCTGAACGAATGGCTGCACGATCTTCGTGAACAACTTGTCTTTCACCTCCGTGGAAGGGTTTAGCATTGCGACCAGCAGGGCAATCTTCGCAGGGTAGTACAAGGGTGTCCTGAGAAAGAGACGAACATCGCTCTGTGTGAGCTGACCGAACAGCGAGAAAAGCAGCGACACGGCCCGAGAACCCACCACATGACAAGCCGATCTGCCAGATACTCAATAATGCGAAAAGCTCCAAACACCGCCCAGTAACGAAGCCAGTGATCCTTCTCGTGCTCATGGCAACCATCTTCCAAGCACAGCATCGTCTTGTACGCCGGAAACACGATTCCAACAGCGTCAACGACGGGTCGTGAAAGAGTTGCGCCCATTTTGGATGAGACGAAGAAGTAGACGTCGTTCACAAGCTATGAGAATCGAAAGATGGGGAGGACTGCTGAGCAAAATCGCAACAGCAGCACCACGAGGAATGATAGACGTTGGCAGAACAGCGGGCAAGAACAACTGTGTTATGGATTCTAAAAAGTGCACCACTACAACGCAGTGACAACATCCTCGGAGGATGGCTGCTGCGGCTACAGTTGAACCTGCTCTGTCAACTCACCACAACGTGTCTGGTTTGTAAAACTCATCATTCTTGCACGAATGAATGTATCTGCTACCAGTGGTTTTGGAGTTGGCGGTGCCCCGCTCCAGTGACCAGCATGGAAACCGCTCCGAACGTTCCTGCAGCGCAATGATTGATTAGAAAGTGGTGTTGTTTGCTTTCGGCGTGGCACCGCACTCAAGCACGTACTCATCGCCACAAGCCCGAGAAGTTGTACCGCCCATCATGTTTCGTCGGGGTGCAGCAAAAAAGACTCAGAGAGTGAAAGATGCAAAAGCGAAGAGCTGTTGTCACAGGCCAGGTCGAAAGTGGCTGCTTCGCTCGCCCGAGGTGGATCTCCCTTTTCGAGCGCGAAAAGCATCCAAACGCCCTCCCTCCTCGCCTATGACGCCAGACAGGCCAACTCCACGCTCTTTGTCACCAGAACTCACGAGTGCAACGTTACCAGAGGCATCAACTGTCTTGCGGAACCTGACTTTCAAACGGTCGGCGCACAAGTCACGCGGCACGACAGGTGCATGCACAACCACAAGTGCTTCTCCCCGAACCAAGCACAAGAAGCATGTCAACAAACTGGATGCTCTTCGCAAGACTGAGCTCTGTTCAAAGTTCTTACTTGGAGACTGCAAGAGGAGCCAAGGTTTGTCGGGATGTTAAAGCGATCATCGTGAGAATAGTGGGTTGATTGGCTGTGTCTGGTTGTTCAGAGGAGTGTGCGTTTGCTCACGGTATCAACGACCTGAGACTTGTATCCCCTCAAGAGCGCGAAGAATGGGTATGTTGCCGTTGTTGCCGTTGTTGCCGTTGTTGTTGTGTTGCTTGTACAGCACACTCTGGTTGGCAAACAGTCGTGGCAGCTAATGCCACTTCCACACCGTGACACATACACTGCACAGGGCTTGATATCATCAGCTCGGAGCTACAAGGCCCAGATGTGCCCGTCGTTTGTCCTCACTGGATCGTAAGTGTGGGGATGCTGCAAGTATGTGCCGTGCAACGTCCTTGACGATGCCCATCACTGCTTGCAGTTGTGTGAAAGGGGCTCGCTGTGACGGAATTCATGACCTTCGGGTGAGCTCAGTGATGTGCGAACGGGCACTGGGACGACGCTGGTCAGCGCAACAGGCAGCATGGAGCTACGGCCGCGACACAAACCTTGTTGACTCCGAACTGGCGACAAAGTCGCGCATTCTGGATCGATTCGTGGGTTGCGGTCCCTCACTGACCGTCTTCAGGCCAAGCAACAATGTGTTGTGGGATTGCAGCCAGCAGCGCAAGGACTCCCCTCGACTCGGAACGTGCCTGGCCGACCACGTTGATGATGATAAAGACAACGCCGAAGCTGCGTTTCACTACGGCATCTGGGAGTGTGTTGCAAAAGCTCTGTCACTGAACGTCATCGCTGGGCAGACCCCCACCAACGTGGCCATGCACCGGCGGGTGGTGGACATGGAACTTACCAGCATCCTGCTTGTTGCGCAGAGCCAGTTGGCCCTCCGGGTCCCTCCACTTCCCCCCAAATCTGGCCAACGAATTGCCCGCAGGAGGAAGAGGCGGCTGCCAGTGTTCGCGCAGCTTGCAAGCGGGGTCTCCGTTGTGTGATGCCCAGACTCTGGGCCCCCCGAGGCTCGGTTGATGGTGCTCTTTTCCACCGCATTGACTTGCGAGTTTGAGTCAGTTTTCTTAGTATCGCGGGAGCAGGGCGTAAGTATACCAATGTTCTCCATCGTCCCCATGGCACGCACATACATCCCTTGCTTGTGACAAGTAGGGGCAGGATTTTCAAACGAATACACGCATTGGTATGTTTCCACCGCCCGGCCGACCTTGCAGCAGCTGCTGTGGCGCATCTTGAGCTGGCGCCACAGATAGGTTGCGTTGCCTGCCTTGACCAGGCCCAGCCTTCGTGTCCAGCCTACGAGTTGCAGCAGGCTGTGACTACGAGTCAGGAAGCTCCCAAGGAGAGCCGTTTCCGGGGGACATCGGTCGGCGACAGCTGTCACGTCGTGAAGATAGTGGCCGAGTTCGCGATTGCAGTTTTGCGCATCCGTCCAAGTCAGGCGCACTTCGCAGCTATGAGTGTGCAGCAGTAGCTACCACGCTGTCCCACCAACGTTGTGTGTACGAAACACGCTTGCGTTAAGTTCGGGGCACGCAGATCAGGTTGAATCATGTCGGAAGCACCCACTGCAGCAGACCCGTCGCAGGGTGATGCAGAGCCGCAGGATTACCCCGCGGCAGCCGCTCTCACGCCGTCAAACTTGTTCACACCGCGCAGCAGAAGTGAAGGTCATGGCGATGGAATGGCGAAGGTAGTTTTCAAAGTGCGGGCAGAGGTGAACTTGGGTGAGACAGTGGCGATCTGGGGCAATCACTTGGAGCTGGGGTCATTCTTTCGCGCGTTTCAACTGACGACAACACCCCAGTCTTACCCCATTTGGACATTCCCGCCCATCACAGTGCCGATGGGGGTGCCACTTCAGTATAAGTACGTCAGACCCCGGTTTGTGGCGCTTCACCATCGTATGTTCACGTAGGTTTGCCTGTCCAGGTACCTCGTGTTCTCAGGTGGAAAGGTTGCCTTCCGCGAGTCCTTTACTGGCGATCGTGTGTACACGCCGCGGTCTAAGATGGCAACTGTAATGGACACGTTTGGCATCTACACGCCCCGCGAGCCCGTCATGTGCGTCTGGGACGGTGATCTGATCCGGTGGTATCGCTTGTGAGTGCGCTCTTGACGCAGTTGTATTTTCCAGGCCTCGGAAGCGCCGTACTAACCCCAAAGATATTTCCTTGAAGCGTGCTTTGGCATTCAAAGGCCTTGAGGACGGAAAGGTGGTTTTCGTCAACTACGACATGCCGTGCCTCATTAGGAAGGTATGTCTGTCTGTCAACACGCGCGGAGAAGTGCCCACGGTGTGGTGCCGGTTTGCGTCACACCATGTCGCCTGTTTGGGGTGCTTCGTGCCACAGTCCGCGGACGGCGAGTGGAGCGTGCAGTGGGACACAGAGAACTACTTGGCGCGCAGCACCCACAGCATTGCCGATGAAATGCCTGCGCTCTGGGTTGGCGTGATTACATCCAAGTGCTTTCTTGGCGGCGTGTTTCCTCCCGACTTGACGGCTTCAGACAAAGCAACCATCTCCACACTGATGAAGGAGCAAGCCGTGCGTAACTTTCGAAGGTGTATTGCGATGTGGGATTGTGGTACGGCTGCGTCACGCTCTTTTCCTGTTGTTGTTGTTGTTGTTTTGCCATGACTATCTCCCAGGGATATGCATTGTTCATTGACGACGAGCTTCGTGACATGCACGAGTTGTACGTGCGGCTGTGCAACCGACATATACAGACTGTTACGTATGTTCACCGTGGTGGCGGCATTGTGGTGGCAGGTACTGCTCTGGCTTGCTGTGGCCCAACATGCACAATGTGGTGGAAGCCTCCGTCAACACTGCCTTTGACCTTGTTCGTGATCACGACACCCACTTTGAGGCGTACCGACGTGTCAACTTTGCCATGGCGACTGCCCTGGCCGGTCTGCTGTCGAAGCAGGACCTGGTGTGGATCCACGGTTACGAGTTGATGCTTCTTCCCAAGCTCATGGTGGACGTGTACGTTGTCACGCCTGGCAGCTGCAAGCTTTGTGTGTCGTCTAGCCCTCGTGCCGACTCATGTTTGCGTTGACACCAGCGCTGGATTTCGTGCCACGACCACATTCTGGTTCAACCAACCTTTTCCGACGTCGGAGATCTTTCGTTCGCTTCCGTCTCGTGACGTAATGCTACAAGGGATTCTGGCATGTGATATGGTTGGGTTCCACGTTTTCAACCATGCCCGCCACTTCATGACTTCGTGTAAACGCTTGCTCGGTCTGAACTTCAAGGGCGGCAAAGACGGGCGCATGTTTGTGCCGTACGACGACCACACCGTGTTGGTTGCAGTTTCCCACGTCACCGTCATGGCGCGGCAAATCGTATCCGCCATGCGTGGTGAGGAGGCTGCTCGTGTGGCCTCCTCTTTGATCACAAAGCACGCTGGAAAGGTGCGTGCTTCCGCGCCTCCGCGCCCCCGTTCACGTCTGCGCACCGGACTGAGTGCCCCGTGCCCCTCCTCGTTCCGAAAGTGTTTCTGACGTGCTGTTTGTCTTTGCTTTACGTTGTGTTTTTTGTGTGTGTGTGCTGCACCCTCCAGGTCATCATCGGTGGAGTGGATCCGTACCTGGAGCGCCTTCAGGGGGTGTTCCTCAAGTTGCTGGCCTTCCAGCACCTGCTGAAGTCCTGCCCGTTCAATGGGTCGGTGGTGCTTGTGCAACGCACTCAAACCAGCCAACGCCGTGTGAAGGACCGTGCACAGTCGTCACGAGAGATTCGGGCGCTTGTCAAGGCTATCAACGACGAGTTCGGTCCAGTCGTGGATTACGAAGAAGCGCCTCGGTACGTGCGGGTGGCAGTGCGTGGACTCGATCATGGGCCGCATGGCTCACGTGTGTGTTTTCTGGCACAGCTACTCCCTTGCATACCGTGTTGGGATGTACTACGCATGCGACATCCTGCTCTCTACACCTGTTCGAGAGGTTCGTGTTGGTTGCGTGCATGTGCCTCATGCTGCATCATCTCACACTGCGTTCGACGATTCCGCATTCGTCTTTCCTCGTGCCTGTCTCAGGGTGTGTCGTTGTTCGCCATGGAGTACGTGTATGCACGTGGCCTATGGACATCACAGCGCGGCACAACCGGTGCGTGTCGTCGTGTCGTGTGAGTGGTGCGCTCAGTTCTTGGCGGTAGTTTGGTTGCCCTCTGGCGTGTTGTTCCCCCTTCTCGTCTTCGCCGGTCTCACGCGTGCTCTCCCAAAATGGCGTGGTCCCCGTCGTCGCCAACCGGTGCTGCTGCTGTGCTACCCCAGACTCCAAGCGCCCGCCCGCGCCTCTTCATGCTGGCGCTGACGCGTCCGACTTGGGCAGCCTCGTCAAGACCGCCATCCGCAGCTCGGGTCGGCCCCTCACACCACCCCTCCCGCCCCCCGAACGCGGTGGGTTGCTCCTGCTGTCTGAGTTCGCCACGGCGTCCCATGTGCTGAGCGCCTGCATGCGCATCAACCCGTGGCACATTCCGGGCGTCAGTGACGCGCTGGATCAGGCCATCCAACTCGATGACGGCGAGGTGGCTCGTCGTCAGGCCCGTGATCTTGTGCGCATTGGCGGCGTCCCCTTGCGCGAGTGGGGTGAAGCGGTGCTGGTGGACCTCTTGGAGAGCCGTGACCAAAAAGTGCACCAGAAAACGCAGATGGTTGTGCACCACAGCAGGTGGGGTTTTGTGGGTTGTAGGTTGGGCATGGTGGTGCTCGTGGGTGTGGTGTTGTTGCACCACCCTGTTGGGCTGATGTTGGCCGGCGTGGTTTGCCCCCTTTGTTATCTTCTGCTTTTTCCCCCGCTCTTTGTGCGCCTCATCGCTGCGTGTCTGTGGGTGTTGTCTGTTGTTGCCACGCTGCCCCGCTGTGCGATATGCACCACGGCAGGTTCACGGTGGGTTCGGAAGAAACCTCATCCTTGGCCCCTCTAGACGTGGGCATGGTTGCAAAGGCGTACGTGGTGCACGAGGTTGGGCGGACGCGCCGTTTGTGCTTGTGTTTGTGTATGTGTGCATATGTGGTCTTGTGGTTGTGGTTGTGGTTGTGGTTGTGGTTGTGGTTGTGGTTGCTCCTGTCCCATCAACTTACCAACCCCCGATGTTCCAGGTTCGTTTCGTCTCGCCATCGCGTGTTGTTCTTGGACTTTACTGGCACCTTGTTTCGGCGTGAGGGCATGGGCCAAGCCTACAAGCACAAGTTTACCGGCATGGCACCGAAGCTTTCCAGGCGCCGCCGCGACGTTATTCGTGCACTGGCGGAGGACTCCACCACCACCGTCATCGTGTGCACCTCCCAAGGCCTGTCCGCACTGGGTGGCCTCGCAAACATCGAGGCGCTGGGCTTGGCTGTGCACAACGGCCTGTCCTACAGTTTGGGTGGGTCAGAGGACGACGTGGACTCGGACGGCGAGCCAACGGATCGCATCTGGGTGCACCAGCGCATCGCAGACGAGGTGCACTGGAAGAAGGTGCAGGAGGCGGTGGCGGCAACCATGACCCACTTCGCCCACCGTGTGAACGGCTCGGTGGTGCGTGTCACGCCCGCCAGTGTCGAGTTTGACTTTCGCAACGCCGACCCGGAGTGGGCAGCGCGCCAGACACTCTTCTTGATGAAGGACCTCCAGGCCTACATCAACACAAGCGCCCCGCACTGCACGGTGACATCCAACACGTCCACGGTAACCGTGACGCCGCTGGCCGTGTCCAAGGGCACGCTGGTGCGCAATGTGTTGCTGGATTTGCCCACTGCCGACTTTGTGTTGGCCCTGGGAGACGACACCAGCGACGAGGACATGTTCAGCATGATCCACAAACTCCTGTCCTCCGACGATGGCGACGTGGACATGCTGCCCGCACACACATCCGACGATGGTGCAGACGCGGGGGCGTCTGCCCCTGCGCCCACCGGAACCAGCGGTGAATCTGTCGCAACAGGTGTTGGCACGGGCGCTAGTGCCGGTGCCGGTGCCGGTGTGGGTGTAGGTGTGGGTGCCGGTGCCCGTGCCGGTGCCGGTGCTGGTGCGGGTGCGGGTGCGGGTGCGGGTGCCGGTGCGGGTGTGGGTGCCGGCACTGGGACAGGGATGACCACGGGCGCATCTTCCGCCGCCGTGGCGCCTGCTCCGCCCTCGCTCCCGGTGGCTGTGGGAGCCACCGCGACGCCACCGATGCCACCTTCTCACTCCGGTGGACGCGGCCAGGGCCACGGCCACGGCCACGGCTCGGCGCCACACGTCGTGCCTGTCGACACACAGTTCGCCGGCGGCATGTTTGACACCATGCCGCCCCCGTCGCCCTTCACAGCCGCTCGCGCCATTGACAAGTCGCGTCGCCAAGCCGAGGACGTCGTGATGCTGCCTGGTGCCACGGACGATGTCACGGAGCAGCTCGAGATGACGGCGCCTTCTCACACCGAAGGGTCCTCGCCCCACATCAAGCGCGCCTTTTCCGTCATTGTGAACCCCAAGAAAAGCCGCGCACCGTGGTTTGTGCGCTCTGTGGACGCGGTGCACGAGCTCTTGTCTGTTCTCGCCCAGAGCTTGCCCAACCCACCGCGGACGCGCCCCCGTCGTGCCAAGCCGCGCGCCGGCGCCACCAGGTTGTAGTAGGCCTTCGCACCACCCCTACAATGCGACCCCCGACGACGCTCACGTATGGGAGCGTCGGCCATGCGCACGTGTTGTGCATACGTTAAGTGACATGAATGTGTGTGGGATTAAAAACGTGACATGAACGTGGAATGAAATGAACAAAAAAGTACGACGGAGGTGTTGTTGTTGGGGAAACACGCAACTACGGAATTTACGCAAGACGACGCTTCTTGGCCTTCAACAACTCGAGGGCACCCTTCTTGGCAGAGTCTCCCTGTTTTTGCTGCTCGGCAAGAAGCTTCTTGGCGTCCCCAAACACAGCTGCAGGAACGGGCTTCTGTTGCACATCCACATCGGCTTCAGGAGCCTTGCTATCATCTTCGTCGTCATCCATATCCAAGTCGATTTCCTCGGGGTTTGCGTCACCCGCAGGGGTGCTGACTCCGGCCTTGGGTGCCTCGGTATTGCCCGGGATGGCATCACCAGATACAAAGCGCTGAAACAACACAGTGCACAGGCGGCGAGTGAGCAACGACACGAACAAAGGAACAGATTCACACGCCACGATGCAGCGACGGCGACACAGGGGAGGGTGCAAGGGCAAGCCACATCCCAGCTCCGAAACAGCACTCAGAAAGAGGAAAAAAGTTATGCAGCACTCCCGCTTCATTGGCATAAGTGTGGATCAAATATACCAAGCGGATCAGACCCCTAGGATAACTCAAAATTTCATCATCATGCCGCCGAGCTTGGGATGTTGTGTGCCCCCCCCCCCCCCCCACCCCCACCCCCCCCCCCCATACACCGCCCCAACCACCAGCATCATCCACACACACACACCAACACACCTGTTGTGGCAAGCCAGCTTCACCAGACTTGCGCTTGACAGCTTGTGCTTCAAGCATGCCCATACTATTTGCGCCTCGTCCAGGACCAGCACCAGCCACAGCAGCCATGGCTTCGGCATCGGTCATTGTGGGAGCCACTTCGTTGACCATGTCGGCCACCATGTAGTTCACCTGGGAGTACTGAGCTTGAACCGATCGCTTCACCCGCAACATGTCACGGAAGGTGTCTTCGTTGCCGTGGGCAATTTCGAAGTCATGCCACTGCTTCCAGAATGTAACCACGGTGCGCGGGTCACAGAACTGGCTCGCGTGCGCGTAGACAGCACGCGCACGGTCAATCTCGCCCAACTGCCGCTCCATGTCCGCGAATCGAATGCAGATGTCTTTGACCTGGTGGTCAGGCAAGACCTCCACCGCCTTCTCATAGATCTGGCGCGTGCGCGTGATGCCATAAAATTCTTCAGCTTTGCGGATGTAGCGCAAGAACACCATGTAGCGATCTTTCTCGGCCACAGCTGCTGTGGCACGATCAAACACCGCCATCATGTGTCGCACGAGGCCGTGCTCTTCTTCAAGCTTGGCATACAGTGCGAAAAACACCATGGCGTCCTCGGCGGGAACAGAGTCAACCGCTTGCTCGAACAAGTCCCTTGCCCGTTCCAGCTTGCGGCCGCCATACCGCTCCACGAACTTCACAAGGTATTGCAGCCAGATTTCTTTCACGTGGGGAAACGTGAACAGCGCAACGCCCTTCTCGTACACCTTGAAAGGCTCTTCGAAGTACGAGCGTTCTTCTAATACCCGGGCATAGTTCAGGACCATGGCCGGGGTCGCGACCTTCAACTCCATGCATTGGTCATATGCGGAGCGCATCGTGTCCAGGGTGCCGTAACACTCTTCCAGGTCCAAGTACAACGCCCACAACTTGACAGACTTGTGAACGTATGCATGAGCACCGCGGCGACGCGATGCATCCGGGGGGCCTCCACCAGCGGCAGCGGTGCGCCGCCTCCGTGAAGGCACGGCTGTGGCTTGCTGTAGCACTTCCAGAGCCTTGGCAAAATTGTCATGTCGCACTTCCATTTCAGCCCAGTCACACCAGACGCTTGCGAGATCGTCGGTGGACTTGAAAGAAACTTCCGTTGCCTTCTGGAAAATGATGCGGGCGTTGTCGAGGTCGTCGTACTTCTCGTAGAAGCGAGCAAAGTCGGCCCACAAAACGTTAAAGCGGCCGGTGGCCTTCTTTGGGTCAACCGTCTTGCATGCTTCGGTGTATGCCACGATGGCCTTGGTCGGGTCGCGCTCAGCAAAAATGGCCACTCTGTTGATCCATTCATTCACGTTGTGTGGGTTCTGGCGAAGAAGGACCGAGGACAACATCACCGGGCGACGGTTCATGAGGTGCTCCAGCCTTTGCAGTCGCAGCTCAATGTCATCTCCATCCTCATCCAGATCGTCTTCCTCCTCATCCTCGTCCTCTTCAGTCATTTCCATCTTGGCTGTCACCATCGTCTCTTCAAACTTGGCATATGCGTCAAAGATCATGCTGAAGTCGCGAACCGTGAGCACGGTGTCGCAACCCTCCTCGTAAATATCACGTGCGCGCTCGAACTGGCCGAGGCGGATGTAATAGTCTGCCAAGGAGCACCACAGTCGACCAACTTCGTCACTGAACTGACGCAGCCCGGACCGGATGATGGGCTCGGCCTTGAGGCTCTTGATACGCTCTGGGTGTTGTGACAAAACATTGCAGAGCAACATCCACAACTCATGCTTCGTTTTCCCTTGCTGTGAAACAAAGTTGGAATCGTTCACAACAAGGGCGAGTTGTTGCGCTGCTTCGTCGTACTGGCCGACTGACAACAGGTACGAGATGAACTCTTCGCGTTGAAGCGGATCGAACATCATGTATCGACGGTACACCTTGACCGCCGTTTGCCAGACGCCAAGCGCCCGGACAAACTTCAGGTACAGCGGCCAAATTCGGTCGTGCTGCGTAATGGGAAGCGCTTGCAGCGCACGGTCGAACACACGGCGAGTGCGGGTGCCATATCGTTGCTTCATCATGAAACGGCAGTACTCGATCCAAATAACAGGCATTTTGTTCATGAACACCAATGATCGCTCAAAGGTGTTGTTCACAGCCTCCATGACGGGGTCTGTGGGGCAAGCATGACGGACTTGGTGGCGACGCTCCTTCAGGTAGGCATGCCAAAGCTTGTACGAGCCAGGCAGCACCTTGAGTGCGCGCTCAAAAATAACATTGCGCTTCTGGAAAGGAAGAACCAACCAAACGATCGTCAAGAATGGTTCGAGTGGGGAGGGTGGGCGCACACGAAACTCACCGCTGGTGAGGCATCATGCTTGAAATCTAGGTACTGCCACCACGTCTTCACGCTGTATGGGTTTCGGCTCAGTTCCTCTTCGAACTGAAAGTCTTCTTCTTGCTGAATGTCCACAAGCACAAGAAATGCAAAACACAAACACTGTGAGATGCATGAACGCCACGGTGCGGGCTTGCCACCGACAACCCACCTGCAGAAACGCAGCAACATCGACGGAAGACGCCATTGGTGGAGGCAGGTTGGTGCACGCTCCAAACGTGCCACAACACTGACCAAGAACCCACTTCGGATGCACGAAGTATCAGCTAATCGCAGGAGCACTACGATACTGCTGTGGCCATGTATGCCACAGGTGTGGGGGTCGCGGAGTGGATAACACAAGGGGTGTGGGGGGAGTGGTGGGGTGGTTGGGTGGGTTGGTGGTCAAAAAAATGGGAGGCCACGACGTATCTGTCATTTCAACTTCGCACACAAGACGTTTAGTGCACAAAAGTACAGTATAGTTCGGTTGCGTGCCCGATCAGCTGCCCAGCTGAACATGCTGAATCCCTACACGCGTCTCCTGCGATGGCCGAGTGCGCATCGTCAACACACTCCATCAACCAATCCCTTCCCACTCCCACTCCCACTCCAATTCCCACAGCTTTCAACGCCCCAGTCTTCTGGAACAACCTTATTTGTGCTCGAAGCACCTCCCTCCCTCAACAACCATGGCCGCTACACTTGTCAAGCCCAACGTCCACTGTCTCTACCATGACGATACGTTCACATGCACGTACATTGTGTCGTGCCCCAACACGTCCAAGGCCATCGTCATTGACCCTGTAATGGATTTCAACGCTGCTGCCGCTCGCACTGGCAACACACACTCCGAGAAGGTTGCCGCCTACATCGAGGAGAACAAGCTGGATGTGGATCTCATCGCCGAGACTCACGTGCACGCTGATCACCTCACCGGCGCTTCCTGGCTCAAGGACACGCTCGGCGCCAAAACCGCCATCGGTGCGCACGTCACGGATGTGCAAGGCGTTTTCAAGGCCATGTTCAACCTTGGTGACGAGTTCAAGGCCGACGGCTCCCAGTTCGACACCCTGTTCAATGAGGGTGACACTTTCACGGTGGGCGACGTTCAGGCCCGTGTGCTGCACACCCCAGGCCATACGCCCGCCTGTGTCACATACGTGATTGGTGATGCCGTGTTCACGGGTGACACAGTCTTCATGCCAGACTTCGGCACAGCCCGCTGCGACTTCCCCGGTGGCTCATCCACCGCCCTGTACAACTCTGTCCACGAGAAGACATACAAACTGCCTTCCGAGTACCGTTGCTTCGTGGGCCACGACTACCCCAAGAGCGCTGGGCGCGATGCCCCGGCTTGGGAAACCACGATTGGAGCTCAGCAAACCGGCAACAAGCATCTGAAGGTGGAAACTACGGAGGAGGAGTTCGTCGCCATGCGGAATGCGCGCGACGCTTCTCTTGGGGCCCCGCGACTCCTGCTCCCTTCCCTTCAGGTGAACTTGCGCAACGGTGAGCTGCCCCCACCTGAGGCCAACGGCACGTCATACTTGAAGCTCCCAGTGAACGTTGTGGGCGGAAAGAAATGAGCGGCACGCGCAGCGCCATAGTGATAGATTCTTCAGATCGTTTTCGTTGTTGTGTTCCGTCAGCGTTTGCTGTCGTGTACAATACTACCAGCATGTACCTCAACAGATGCGTCCCACAGTACACTGCTTCACAGCTTGGTTACCAAAACGCCATGTCCATGGTGGCAACACAAACATGGCACAAGTAGTCGCAATAGAACACATCCTATCTTCAAGCACGAACTCCACAAGCACTATTCTCCAGCTTTCACACGCCCCGCTTCCGGTGAGGCACCCATGTGCTTGTTGGTGACGGGCAAGCCACTAGCACTAACGAGTGGTCCCACACTGCGCTGTCGGTCTGCCGTGGCCAGTTGGCTGGCTTCTTGATGCATGCGGTCAAGGCCTGCGAAAGCTTCGTCAAGCTTGGAGAAGCAAAACAGAAACGGAAACTGCTTGGCAGCCTCACACGCCGGAATCCAATCTTCGCGGGGCGAGTGGCGATCCAATCGTGAGAACTGGCTTGGGATGGGCTGGTTCATGTGCTGAAGCACATGCGTGATGGGGCCATCATCCAGTGCGAGTGTGAAATCCAAGTGGCCCATGTCAAACTCGGCGACGGTGGAAAGGCCGGGGACAGCGCTGTTGATTTGGTCGTTCACCTGGGCAAGTCTCAAAACGCGCAGAGCCACAAGAAGTGGCGGTGTTGGAGCCAACAGTGAGTAAAGAGGTGGACCGCTCAACACAGCACCGCATCGCACGTACAGCGTGGATGTTCTCTGGGGGGATCAGCACGTCCCGTGTCCCAGCCATAAAGTGCATTGGCACGTCATACAACTCGTACCAGTCACGGTACAGCGGTGGCTTCGACGCGCCATAGCGACGCAGGTTTTCTTGGGATCCATAGTCATATGGCGAGAAGTTCTTCGCCCACATAGCCTGCACGCCTTGACGAAGGACCTTCACGGACGACCCACCCAGGGGATAGTCCGTGAAGTGCACGTGCTGGAACGGAAATCGAGCAGAGGAGCCTCCAAAGAAAATGGTGGCTGGAGTGCACAGAGCAAAATGGCGCGTATGGATCATGACGATGGCAGTGTACCAACACCCGCATGCATGAGACTCACCAACCGACGCCATGAAGTCCACCGTCGCAGGAGACCGCTTGAGGTCTTGCAAGAGCTTCGCACCCGCACGTTGGAGACTGCTGGAACGCATGGGAAAGGGTGCATTGCTGCAGAAAAGCAGGAAGCGGCGGTGCACGTGCGCGTGGGTGAGGTGAGCAGACACACTGCTGTCAATCGCCACACAACCCCAGCAATGAAAAGGCACACACCTCACGGGGCGAAGGCTGTGGTACATCGTTGTGACGATCGTCTTCGGGATGACCGGCACACGAACGTGTGTGCCAGCCGGCGACAGGAGCATCAACTTGTCCATGCCATGGGGAATGCGTAGGGCCTTGCAAAACAAGATGTACAGCAACAGCACGGCGCCACCCATGCTATGCCCAATCCTGGAGGTGGTGGAGACGAGTGCACACACACAGAGTGAGAGGCACGAGCAGTGTGCGAACATAGACGTCTGCGCGAGCGTACGTACCCTGTGATGTGAAGACGCGGCAACCACGATGTCCCAGGCATTGGGGTTTGCATTTCAGGCGCAGCAATGATCGTGCGAACGCGTCCGCGTGGCTTCTTGGTCGATGCACGGCGCTTGAACTCGCTGCGCTTCACCTTGCGCATAACATGCACAGCTGCAACGACATCCAACACATGGTCGTCCACTGAATACTCCCAGAAGGCTGTATCGTGAGGTGTCAGCTTCACATGGCGAGGGCGAGGATCTGCGGCAGGTCAGCACAACCACACACCACAACGTGGAGCGGCAAGGAAATGAACACGACAATAGCCAAAGCGTCGGCATTGTACACAGGTGTCGTGCATAAATTTTTGACACTCACCACGGTGGGCAGGTGTCTTCGAATCGTCCGTTCCACGAAAGTTGCCCAAGAACACGTCGAAGCTGCAACATGTCAGGTACCACGAGCACCAACCAAAAACGTGAACATGGTGTCGCAACGACACCCGCAAGCTCCTCCCATCACGTCGTACCCAGCCTCCCAAGCCCGACAACCGAGGCTGAACACGTTCCCATTGGACACCCAGGCGGAGGCAGAGTCCAAGAATCCGTGCTGTGATGAAAGCAAGCGCGCACACACGAGATCAACCAACCATGGTACAACAACGAAGACCACCGACTTTGAGGCATCGGCGCGCGCGTGTTCCTTTGCTCGGAGCCCAAAGGCTAGCACCACGACAACAACATACCTGAAAGAAGGCACACTTGGCACTCTCGGGGCGAGGAATTCGAATCATGTGCAGCAGGTAGCCATCCGCCGTTGTCACAGGAATACGTTGCACTGGATAACCACAAACACGTTGGATCAGTCCGGCACTATGAGAGCTCCCATGGGGCGCCACAGGGCTCGAGGTGATGCGTTTCAACAGAGGAAACGTGGACAATGGAACAGAAAACATGTGAACGCTGTTGCGAGGCAACCCGACAAACGGTGTCCACGTGAGAACCACGCGGTACAGCTTGCGAGTGTACGACGTGGCACCGTCAATCGCCAGGAGCATGTGCATGTGCACATCCTCCATCAACCCGGTGCGTGCATGTGACTGCTGGCCTGGCAACGGTGAACTATCCATCAATGTGGCACGCAGAACGCGCAGGCGCTCAGCCAATATCTCGCTGTACGCGCCTGGAATGGGCAGTCGCAGCTTGGAGTGGGGAAGCACAAGACTGTGCAGGCCCACCACACGCTGTGTGATGCCACGTACAGCCAAGCCAAGGCCATGTACAAGGCCCCGATCTTGTGTGTGCATGGTAGCCCCACCGGTTCTGGTGCCGGTGCCGGTGCCGGCACCAGTGTCAGAGTCGCTACTGTCGGGGCCAGAGCTGGCACCGGATCCATTTGTTCCACCAGGTCCAGTTACGCTTGCCATCCGCGAGCGCGCGGGTGCGGAGTACCCGGTGCTGGAAGGTTCATCAAGTGTGCCATCTGCTCCGCCCGTGCTACCTCTGGCAGTTGCGCCTCTTGCTGTGTGTGCGCGACCACCGCCGAAGGAAGTTGACGTTCCCAGCCGCCGAGGAGTGATGAGCGCCGCGTGCGCAGCAACAGCCGACACCTGCCCACGAGTCAGCTGCCCTGAAGTGAGTGACAACCCCGAACGCCGTGGGCGATTCCGCCTGGGACGTGCTCGCACCATAGCACCGCTGTCGTCCACAGACTCAGAGGCTGCTGCGCTCACGTCGCTCGAGCCGGAAGTGACGCTGGCAACTCTGCCATCCCCAGCTGTGGAGGCACTTGCCTCCAGCAAGTTGGTCGCAGTGGACAAAACGCGTCCGAACCAAGATCGTGGGAGTTGCCAGGCTTCTTCCACAGTCGTCGGAAACAGTGGGGGCCGGTTTGAAGGCTCGTCGTCAGACACGGCTCCGGCTCCCGCACCAGCACCGGCGCCGGCTCCTGCTCCGGACCCTGATCCGGACCCCACTTCGCCAGCGTGGGAGCCAATGCGGCGACGTCGCTTCACATTGTAACCTGAAGATGTTGTCGGGCACTCCGCATGTGAGCGCGACCGACCCAGCCTCTGCCAGAGACTTGCCACACATGCCACGTCCCGCGTTGGGAACGACAGCACACGCACCTGGCTCCAGAGTGATGTGGAGAATGGCAGCAGCGGCACCATTCACAACCTGACCTCCCAGACCCCAGCATTCACGCAGAATGGTCTTCAACGCCTCGCCTGTCATGACCTGTGGTTGCAATGTGTGAGCCAGGTCACGGTGACAACACACTCAGCCAACGCACAATGGCGTCATCTCCTGTGCGATACAAAAAGCTGTGCCGCCGCAGTTCTTCCTCATGCGCAGCACTTTGAGTGTGTCTGGAATGTCTTGCACCTCCGGGAAGAGCCATCGCGGCCGGATGGGGCACGGGAAATGCGAGCGCTACGCCCAAGAGCTAGTTGGCCAAGGCAACACGCGATTGCGTCACATGGCGACGCATGTGGTGTCTGAGGGTACACAATTGGGGTTGTCACCATTGTTGACAAATGTGTGCTCCATGCCCTGCGGTTGTATTCGTTCTGCGAGCAGAGCACAGCACAGCACAATGCGCGCACAACTTTCTTTGGCATGTATCCTCGGGTGTGTGGTTGCTGCTTTTGCTGCTGCGTCTGATTCTTTCCGGGCTGCAACGGTGCAGTATGTGCCCGTGGATGCAACCGGTGCGGCACGGTGGATTGTGTTCGGGGCGTCAGCGCGTGCTCACCTGCCGTCGGTGCGCAGGAACCCCACAAGAGACGATGATGCAGAATATGGCAAACTACCGTACTCACACACTGCAAGCTGCCAAGAGTGGGGCGCAAATTGTCGTGTTCCCAGAGTTTGGACTGCTCGATGCCGACGCCACGTCCAAGTGCTCAACTCCGTCTGACATGGCTGCGTGGTGCGAGCCCGTCCCTGCCCCCGCTTCCCCAGGCGCCGCCCCTGTGAATCCATGCGAACAGAAATCGTCATTTGCTGCGTCTCCTGTTGTCGTGGCTGCATCGTGCATGGCGCGCAACGCGAGCATCATCACGGCTGTGAACCTGTGTCAATTCGTGAAGGGCACGGGTGGCGCTTCCGACAAGTACTTCAACACCGAACTCGTTTTGTCCGAGACCGGCGAAGTGCGTCGTGTATGAAGGTGTGGTGTGTTGGCGCAGAGAGTTTTACGTTTCTGCATGTGTCGAGCACGCACGCAGGTGCTGGCGGCGTACAAGAAGAGCCACGTCTGGTTCAAGAAGTGCTTTGACGAACCTACCACCCCAGACTTGGTCACGTTCAACGCAAGCTTTGGTGTTCAGTTCGGTATTTTCACGTGCGTTGCCGTGTGTGGCGGCGGCAGCATGGTACTGGCAGGCGCTCACCCCACTGTCGGTTGGGCTGCAGGTGCTTCGACATCATGTTTTCGACACCGGGCCCGGCGCTTGCCGACGAAGGTGTGAAGCACTTCCTCACATCTGCCGCCATTCCACTGGTGGGCGCCACAGCAGACAAAGTGTGGTCTTGGCGGTATGGGTCTGCGCTGATTGCCAGTGACCTTGAGACCGGCCAAAGTGGCGTGTGGTCCAAGGGAACCCGCCTGTCGGCAGATGCACCCAAGTCCGGGGCTGCGATCGTTACCGCTGATGTTCCAATTTCTGTGTAGAGTGGTGTTGAGTTGGGCACAAACGAAGACAAACCAGTGTGAAGCATGCATGTGTTGTAACTTTGTGACTCGACTCAAAAACCACACAGCGACACACATGCAAAAACGGCCACTCGACAGAGCGCCCATGCTGTTAAATGCAGCCCCTTTGCCTGGACAAAGGTGGTACGAAGCACACAACGACATGTCTACGTCCGAGGGGAAGCCGTCTGCTGCTGCCAAGGCAACAAATTTAACCGATGGTCCAAACGCGGATCTTGTTGTCGGTGTAACCGGCGTACAGGATCTCGCCGCTGGCGGACCATGCCAAGCTCGTGCAGTAGTGCTTGGTGGCCTTCTTGCCAGTCTGGGGCCACTCAACCATGAGCTCGTCGACCAGAACCTTGGACTCGAGGTCCCAGATCTTGATACCGGACTCGGTGGCAGCGCACAACCAGTAGCGGTTGGGGGAGAACACCAGAGAGTGGATGACGTCGTCAGCCTTGAGCACATACAGGCGCTTGCCCTCAGACAGGTCCCACAGCATGGCGATGCCGTCCTTGCCGCCAGAGGCGCACAGGGAGCCGTCGGGGGACACGGTCACGGTGTTCAGGTAGCCAGTGTGGCCGGCCAGGTTGGTGCGAAGGCGCCAGTTGGACAGGTTCCACACCTTGACCAGCTTGTCCCAACCGCAGGACACGATCATGGGCTGGGTGGTGGCGGGGGAGAAGCACACGCAGCTCACCCACTCGGAGTGAGCGTCGTTGGGGGCGACGTTGCCGTCCTTGTCAGCCGGGGGGGCCTCGATGGTGTACTTGCACTCACCCAGGGTGTTCCACAGCTTGATGGTCTTGTCACGGCTGGAAGACACGATCTGGCGGTTGTCGCGGGAGAAGGCGACGGACAGAACGTCCTTCTTGTGGTCGTTGAACTGACGGCTGGTCTCACCGGTCTGGATGTTCCACAGACGCAGGGTGCCGTCCCAAGAGCCGGACAGGGCAAACACGCCATCCTGGGACACAGCCACGTCGGACACGAAGTGGGAGTGGCCACGCAGGGCGCGCTTCGGGAAGCCGAAGGAGGTGTCGTCACGGGTGAGCTTCCACACGATCAGGGTCTTGTCGCGAGACGCAGACACGATGAAGTCGGCGTCAGGCGTCTGGGGGGTGGCGATAGCCGTAACCCAGCCAGTGTGGCCCTCGAGGGTGCCACGGCACTCCATGGAGTCGGACATAGTGACAAGGGAAGGTGTGTAAACTACCCGGAACGATGTGAAGAGTCGATGAACACAGAGCAGCGTCGTGCCGCCGTCACAAACCACAGGCTGGTGGCGGTGAATTTTTTCAGGCGCCAATGACAAAATATACGCCACATTAGCACACACATGTTGATGTATTAGTCAACATCACATAATTACCATCAAGAGGTTGCGGCTCTTGCGAGCTCGCGCCACGCCCACACCCAAACCAACCGCTCACTTCTTTGGTACACGCTTCCTCTCCTCCAAACTCACCATGATCTCTAACACAGTGAATGCCGTGCGTTCGGCGCCTGCGGTGCGCGGAGTCATCTCCCGCACCACGCCTCGCGCTGTGGCTGCCTCACGTGCTGTCAGCACCACGGCAGCGGTCGAGTCGAAGATCGTGTACACGAAGACGGACGAGGCGCCAATGCTGGCCACATACGCCTTCCTTCCCATCATCCGCCGCTTCACCCAGCCCCTTGGTGTGGACGTGGAGCTTGTGGACATCTCTGTGGCCGCACGTATCTTGGCCCAGTTCCCCGAGCGCCTCGAGACCCCCATGCCCGACACCCTGTCAGAGTTGGGCGAGCTGTGCAAGAAGCCAGAGGCCAACATCATCAAGCTGCCTAACGTCTCGGCCTCTCTTCCGCAGTTGCTGGAGGCCATCGCAGAGCTGCAAAGCCAGGGCTTTGACATCCCCAACTACCCCGCCAAGCCCAAGACGGATGAGGAGAAGGATATCCACGCTCGCTACGCGAAGGTGCTGGGCTCGGCCGTGAACCCGGTGCTGCGTGAGGGCAACTCGGATCGTCGTGTGGCACCCCCTGTCAAGGAGTACGCCCAGGCCAATCCCAAGAAGATGGGTGCGTGGAGCGCCGACTGCAAGACGCACGTGGCCCACATGGATGGTGGCGATTTCTTCGGATCGGAGCAGAGCACCACAACCGCCGAGGCTGGTGCCGTGCGCATCGAGCACGTGGCCGCCGATGGCACCGTGACCGTGTTGAAGCCCGAAGTGGCATTGCAGGCTGGCGAGGTCATTGACTCGTCCCGCATGAGCGTGGCTGCGCTGCAGGCCTACTTGGAGCGCGAGATCGAGGATGCCAAGTCGAAGGGCATCCTTCTGTCGCTCCACCTGAAGGCCACCATGATGAAGGTGTCAGACCCCATCATCTTTGGACACGTGGTGAAGGTGTACTTCAAGGACGTGTTTGCCAAGCACGCCGACGTTTTTGCTGAGGTGGGTGTGAACCCCAACAACGGCTTGGGCGACGTGTACGACAAGATTGCGTCCCTGCCTGAGGCGCTTCGCAACGAGATTGAGGCCGACATCATGGCCACTTACGAGTCGCGCCCACGCCTTGCTATGGTGAACTCTTACAAGGGCATCACTAACTTGCACGTGCCTAGCGATGTGATCATTGACGCCTCCATGCCTAACGTCGTGCGCGACTCTGGCGGCATGTGGAACATCGATGATGAGCTCCAAGACACCAAGTGCCTGATCCCAGACCGCTGCTACGCCACCTTCTACGATGCCATGTTTGATGACTGCCGCGCCAACGGCCAGTTCGACGCCGCCACCATGGGCAACGTCGCCAATGTTGGTCTCATGGCCCAGAAGGCAGAGGAGTACGGCAGCCACGACAAGACGTTCGAGGCCGCTGCCGATGGCCAGATCCGCGTTGTGAACGCCGCGGACGACAGCGTCGTGTTCTCCCACGATGTGGAGGCTGGTGACATCTGGCGTATGTGCCAGGTGAAGGACGAGCCTATCAAGGACTGGGTGCGCCTTGCTGTGTCCCGCGCTCGTGCCACAGGCAGCCCCGCCATCTTCTGGCTGGACGAGGCTCGCGCTCACGACCGCAACCTTATCGCCAAGGTGAACACGTACCTGAAGGACCACGACATCTCTGGCTTGGACATTTCAATCATGACGCCTGTGGAGGCGTGCAAGGCTACTTGCGCTCGCGCTCGCGCTGGTTTGGACACCATCTCAGTGACCGGAAACGTGCTGCGTGACTACCTGACGGATCTGTTCCCCATCCTCGAGCTGGGCACGTCCGCAAAGATGCTGTCCATCGTGCCGCTTCTGGCTGGCGGTGGCCTGTACGAGACTGGTGCGGGCGGCTCTGCGCCCAAGCACGTGCAGCAGTTCGTGGAGGAGGGTCACCTTCGCTGGGACTCTCTGGGTGAGTACCTTGCTTTGGCTGTGTCGCTGGAGACCCTCGGCGAGACCACCGGTGACGACAACGCCAAGCTGCTGGGCACCACCCTGAACGAGGCCACAAGCAAGCTGCTGAGCACTGGCAAGTCCCCCTCGCGCAAGGTCAACGAGATCGACAACCGTGGAAGCCACTACTTCATCGCCAAGTACTGGGCTGAGGCTTTGGCCGAGCGCAACGAGGTCTTCGCCGAGCTGGCTCGCAGCCTCGCAGAGAACGAAGACACAATCATGTCGGACCTGATCAAGTGCCAAGGCAAGCCCGTGGACATCGGCGGATACTACCGACCAAAGGAGGAGTTGGTGTCTCCCGCCATGTGCCCCTCCGCCACCCTGAACACCATTCTGGGCCACACCGACTTGGTCCCTGCACTGTAGGGTGTTCGCACGTGGTGCTGCCGCTGTCATTTGCCATAAAACCCACGTTTATGTCCGTCACCAACAACACACGCCGCAGTGCGCGCGGTCTGTTTGTGTGGAAGTCTCTTGCAAGGCGTCGCAGCTACAGAACGCTTACCATGTTCTCTTGGATCCAGCTCGGATGTGGAATCGCTGGCGTGTTGCTGGCACTGCGTGTGGTGGACATGTTTGTTCAGCGCCGCCGTAGGATCTCCCTCAATGGGAAAGTGTGTGTGGTCACTGGCGGTTCCTCTGGCATTGGCCTTGCGGCTGCCAAGGTAGGCAGCGCGAGAGCAACTGCATTGGCTTGCCCCAACAATATATGGGCCACGTGCATGATGTTGTGTTCGGTGTGGCTGTTGTGACGCAGGACATGGCTCGCCAAGGAGCCACAGTGGTGCTTCTGGCGCGTCGCCAAAATGTGCTCGAAGGTGTGGATGTGTGTTGGTGTTTGTGGAGCACCCATTCATGACTACGAATGGGAAGGGTGAAACGTGTTGTTGTGGGTGTGCGCCTTGCTCACGATTGGTTGGGGTCTGGCAGTGGCCCAGCGTTCGATTCAGGACGCACTGCCTGGCGCACGTGTGTCAATCAAGACTGTGGATGTGACTGACGACGCGTCCGTTGCAGCCACTTTTGCGGAAATCTTGAAGGAAGAGCGTATGTGGAGAGTGTAGTGCGTGCGTCCTCGCTTTGCATGACATGTGTGCGTCCCCAGAGCAAGTGGATGTGCTCCTGTGCTCAGCCGGTCTTTCTGGTACGCGAGTGTGCGGCTCTCGCTTGTGGTTGCGGCCGTGACACTGGCTGCTTGCGATTGGTCAGTGTGCAAGACGTTCGAAGACACATCTGCTGCAGAGTTTTCACGTCTCATGCGAGTCAACGTCGAAGGCTGGTCCGTCCCGTTGTGTTCGGACACATAGACACCTACCTCACGTGGTGCATGTGGTGCTCAGCGCGAATTGCGCCCGTGCGGTTGTCGGGCACATGAAGCGCCGACGCTCCGGCCGGATCTCTTTTGTCTCTTCTGCTGCCGGCCAAGTCGGTGTCTTTGGCTACGCGGGATACTCCGCCAGCAAGTTTGGCCTGCGTGGTTTCGCTGAGGTGCTTGCGATGGAGCTGCGCCCGTGAGTATCTGCATGCGGGACTCGTGTTTGTGGACGTGACACGGTGTGGTGGACACCTCTGACTCTTGTGTGTTGCACATGCCCACGCTTTGTGTGTATGGTGGTGGTGTTTTGTTTGACCAGTTTCAATGTCAACGTGAGCATGTCCTTCCCCCCTGACACGAACACGCCGATGCTGGAGAAGGACGACGAAACCAAGCCGATTGAAACTGCCGAGATCAGCGGCACAATGCAACTGCTCGAGCCAGGTTTGTTGGGGTACCTTCGGTTGTCTTGGGGCGCCCATTCCTCACCGGTGGGTTTCTGGGTGGTGTGTGGTGTGGTTCCTTTTGTTAAATGAACGCAGAGGTCGTTGCCAAGCGTCTCGTTGACGGTATTCGCAACGGCGAGTTTTTCATCAATTTTGACTTCCTGGGCGACTTGCTCGGTTATCTTACCTCTGGCTTCGCCCCCTTGCCTGGCATCCTCAACAACATGTTGTGTGTACGTCCGCAGGCGGGTGTTTGCTATGGTAATGACTCTCACGGTTACGTGTGCCATGCATTCCCTCACCTCATCCATGATCCTGTGTGCGCAGCTTGCTCTGTTGCCGATTGGTCGTATCATTGCTATGGTGCTTTCGTGGCAATGGGATGGTATTTGCAAGAAGTACGCTCACCAGAAGAAGAAGACGCAGTGAAGTGCTAGCCATTAAAATAACACAACTCATGGCCCTGCTGTTCTGGTGTTCATCACGCGTCGCGGTGCCTATCGGTGGCGTGAGCATGCTCGCAACCAGCACGAAAAGGGCACAGGGAACACGTGAAGAAGGACGGCTTCGCCGTGAATTGCCTTTGCATCACGGCTTCGCTCACACGCCGCAGAGTTTGGATGCCTTTCTCAATTTCTTCTTGCGTGGGGGTCCATGTGAACTTGTGTTCGCAGTCCAGCGCCTCCAAGGTCACCTGCAAGGCAAGAAAAAGGGGCCAGCCATGAGTGTTGTGTTTTCCATCCTTGTTGGACAACTACTTGCCCCCCCACACACACACACACACACACACGGACGCCCACCCGAGCCACACACGAACCTGACTCGGTGCTGCCCCCGAGGCGTGCTGCACAGCCCATGAGTACAACAACAGCTGCAGGTTTCCCTTGGCAAAACGCCTGAACGCAGCCTGTTTGAACATGCAGGCAAGCAGCCCGGCATCAAACCAAAGTGGCGAAACAACTCAAGCTACTCCACACACCTCAGACTTGAAACGCTGGTTGGACTTGAATTCGCGAATGTGTGTAGCCCCTGTGGCCAGGTCTTTGTCCACACGGTCCACAATGCCACGGAACTTCACCCCGCCAGCTTTGGAAGGGACATCCATTTCAAACCACTCCTCCACCCACCACGGAGCATGAGTGCCGGCACTATGCGTGTCGTAGTCTTTGGAGACGAATGCCTGCCAATCACAGGGACAGGGATGTGAGAAGTTCACTGAGAACACGAACGGAGGGAGACAGGCGAGTCTACATGCATGCATACCTCGACCATGGCGTGCCCCTCCGAGGCAAGCCGTTCGTACTCTTCCTCGTGTGAAAACAAAGGCTGCGCTGTCTTCCATTCCGCATCAAACTCGTCCAGTGCCAGCTGCACAACGTAGAGAGAACCATGAACTTCTAGAAGAGACAGTTTGCTGTGTGGTGTTCCGCACAGCACTCGACCGACAAACCCTAGCACCGCGCACCTGCAGCGTCTTCTCGGTCGACACGTGAGGAAAATCGCGCCGATACTCGCCACACACAGCAACTGCCTTGTGAATCGCTGAGAACCGTCGGAACGCTGGGTGAGGACTGCGCTGGATACAGAAAGCAGCGACGAAAACCACATGAAGGAACCACACGCACCGGAGCCCATGACCAGTGTGTGTGTGTCCGCTTGTTGCAGACGAACCACACGAGAGAGGAAAAAACGATGGGGACACCACTGGTACTCAAACAGGCGACTGAATGACATGAGCAACCGACCTTCCTTGTCGAACCTGGTCCACAACGTAGTCCGCACAGACATGATGAGGGTGTCGCACATGTCCAGCACCGCGACGACCCGTTGTGATGCAATGCGCGTACAATGTGGACAAGTCGTGCATGTCCTGTTCTTCTCCTTCTTCCGTCACGCTTTCCTGTGGCACCACCACTGGTGCCGCGCCCCTCCCGTCTGAAGCTGGTGCAGGTGCTGCGAGAGATGCAGCGGGTGGGGATGCACCCGAAGCCGGCGCATGGCCACGCAGCATGGACTCCACCTCCGACCGAGTGGCAAGTGGGAGATGCGCCAGGTACGGCGAGCATCGAGTCTTGCGGCGGGTAGACGACGGGGTCGCGCCCACATCACCGAAGCCTCCCGCCGTTTCTGAACCAGTGAACACGACAGCAGCTCGAGCGGACGCTGCCGCGCGATGAACTGCTGCGTCTCGATCCGCAAGGAAAGCGGGGCGGTCTTGAGCACGGCGCCACACGAACGGCTCTGCGTGGTGATCAGCTTCATCCTTGGTGGGGGTTACATCCTCACGAGGGATGGATGGAAGCCAACGGCTGATGCAGGTGCGAAGCGACCCCATGTGTTGTGGTAGCGCAAACATGGGCGCGCGAAAGCGACCAGGTAGTTGCGTGGTGATGCTGTTGGTGATGAAAGCAATGTCGAACTCGTAGAGCTGTTCAACACAGCAGCACACCAGTCATGGTCCCATCACAGCCTGGGCGATAGAGACAAGACCCACTTACACGCAGCCACCCCACACACGAGCAAGCAACACACAAACCTACATGAGCTGCGTGGAGTGGTGCGACGGTCACTGCGTTGTCGAAGGCGCCCTCTCGGCCAAGCTCCGTCAAGCCCAATGCCACAGGACTAGGAATCGACGCGCCCGACTCGATCATGTGCTGTGACAACCGATAGGCACGCGAGACGGCATGAACGAAAACACCGCCGTGCACGGCCACCACCACCAACACACAAAACAGCAACCCCTGTGCAACCACAACAGCGTGCCGCACCTGCACAATCGGCGCCACGTAAACGGTCGCTCGTGACCGGAACTGACTCCACGCAGCTGCCTCCGCTGCGGGTAGCACATGGCGCAGGAAGTACCTGTTGTGTTGTGGCCATCGGCATACAAACAACATCATGCGCGCACCCAGTGGAACAGGAATGCCAACCCAGAACTCCGCATCATGTGGCGGGCCATTGCTGAAGGGGGGAGGGGTGCACACCACGTACGCGACTGCTTCACCTGCAATCACATCGGCCTGTGCGTCCGGGTTCATCACATTGGCAAACGCTTCCGGGTTGTTGCGCATGAAGGATGCGACCAACTCGGTGGCCGACACGTCGGAGGAGCGCTTGTCGTATCCCTGAAGATCTGACAGGAACTCTCGCACATGTGGCAACACAGCCCTGGAACGGAACACGCATTGTCCCCAACACAATTCGTCAAGGCCACCTTCTGAACTCAAGCAATAGACGGGCATGTCACCCCGTCGTTCACACATTGGCATACGACGCACCGCAGGTACCCAGAGGGTGGTGACAGGTTCCGTGGCTCCGAGGACTCCTCGGGGACGGGCGGTCCTTGGTGGTGCACAGAGGACCACGCATTGACTTCTGCACGGATGGCATCAAGCAGGTTGCGCGGTTGCTTCGCCAAGACGGGTGCAATGGCGGCAGAGGGTACACGGTAGACGGGGGAGCACGCCAAATGGTACACGCGGGATGTGTCGCTCCCTCCAGAACCCTGACCGCACGCCAACAACCCCCACAACGCGCGATGAGGTCCAGGCCATGTGTGTGATTGTGTATGTGTATGCGTGTGCACAACTGCGCTGCAGCACCACTCACAATTGTACCGAGGAAGGACACCAGCGTCCGCACTTCCGATATTTCTGCTAACCTGTGTCCCATGTGACTGTGTGTCGGTACACCGGCCTCCTGCAGGGTGGAACACACCTTCATCCCACTGTCCACGCTGCTGTACAGCACGCCAACCCGACCACGCCCGATGGCACGCGCCAACGACGCCAACTCAGCAACGCAGTGCACTTCGTCTATGGGTGAAGCGGCGCGGAGGTGAGTGCAAGGGGGTGCTTCGGGAGACATGCCGAGCAATGGCGTGGACAACGGCGCGTCTGACAACACCACACCGCCATGGAGTCAAGGCGAAGCCAACAACAGCAGAGAAAGAAACAGATAATGGGAGAGCAACCACGAACCCGGTTTGAACAACGCATCCAAGCAAGCACCCAATTCAGGTGTAGCCCGCTGCCGTGTGAGGTGGTGGACCACGCCTTCGTGGCCAAGCATGGCCGTGCGAAGAAAATCAGATACACTGGCACGGTGAGAGTCACACATGCTGTTGCCGCGGCTCTGAAGATAATATCCCACACAAGGAGAAGGAAATGTGTGTGTGTGTGGGGGGGGGGGGGGGGGGGGGGGGAGAATGAGG
>Ga0213833_1000741_pt1 | contig 28203 bp, 20 predicted proteins | sample SWATP21_FD_160575 | JGI IMG/M metagenome (GOLD analysis project Ga0213833, IMG submission 160575) | Coastal seawater microbial communities from Marineland, Florida, United States - SWA TP2 #1 | ecosystem: Environmental > Aquatic > Marine > Coastal | place: USA: Florida | collected 2016-08-14 | reverse complement strand
GCGGTGCCCCACTGTTCGACCGGCGAGCGGGTGGGCCAGGTGGGGGCGGCGGGCCAGGGCCAGTCGCCGAGGCCGGCGGTGGGGGTGGTGGCGCGGTGTCCGGGGCGGTCGGCGGGGGGGAGGCCCCGGTAGAGGGCGGCGCTGTAGATGGTGGCGACCAGTGCGAGGATGCCGGCTGCGACGGTAAAGACGCGTGCGCGTGGCCGGTCGTGCCGAGGGAGTGCGGCGACCAGGAGCAGGGCGGCCGAGGGGAGCAGGTACCGCGGCTGGGGCTGGATGCGCATCAGCGGGAAGGTGAGCAGTGGGACGGCGGCGGCGGCGGCGGCGATGCGGGCGCCGGGGGTGGCGAGGCGGGTCCAGGCCAGGCTGCCGGCGAGGGCTGCGAGGGGGAGCCAGCCGAAGCAGTCGCGCAGAGCCTGGAGCCACAGGAGGAGCCGAGCGGGGGCCAGGCGGTCGGCGAAAGAGATGTTGGGGTCGCGGTTGATGGCGCCACCCGGTCCGCCCGCGCCGGCCTCGCTCAGTGTGGTGGCGCTGTAGGCGGTGAGGTCGGCGTAGGCCCGGGCGGTCCAGGCGAGACCGACGACCACAACAACCCCGGCGATGATCCAGGTGGTGCGCTTCCGCCAGGCTCCGAGGGCGAGGGCCATGCCGATGCCGCCAACCAGGGCAAAGGCGGCGGTGTACTTGGTGAGGATGGCCGCCAGGAGGGCGATGGCAGCGATGGGGGCCGCGGCTTTCGCCGAGGCGGTGGCCCGCAAGACGGCGCCGAGCGCAGCCAGCACGAGGGCGGTGGAGAGCCAGTCGAGGGCGTGTTGGTCGGTCGCCCACCACACGATGCCCGAGGAGAGGAGCACGGCGAGAGCGGTGAGGTGGTCGGCGGGATGGGCGCTCGGGCGCAGCCAGCGGATGCCGACGAAGGCCAGGGCCGTGGACAGGAGGGCTTGGGCGGCGAGGGTGGCGCGGACGCCGAGCCAGGGCACCAGCAGGGCGCTCGGGGCGTAGGCGAGGGGCGGATGGGGGGTGATGCGGTGGAGGAGGTCGTCGATGGGCGCGGCGGAAGCGCCGATGCGCCAGGCGGCGGCGAGGATGTGGGCGCCGTCGCCGGTGGGGAGGTGTTGGCCCGGGACGACCACGGCCAGGAGGGTGACGAGAGCGCCGGTGGCGAGCAGGGCGGCTGCGGCGGTGGGGAGGTGTGGAGAGCGGGTCACGGGGTGTGGTCTCGACCGGGGACCCGGCCCACGCACACCCGGGGGAGGGGATTGACGGCGGGCAGCGGGCGGCTGGCGTAGGCGCGGACGCCGGGGTCGGGGTGGCGGGCGGCGTCGGCGAGGAGGTCGCGGAGGTCGTTGTCGTCGGCTTCGGCGACCAGGTGTCGGGCGAGGTGCACGGCGGTCCAGGCCACGGCGGGTCGGGTGTCGCGGCGGACGGTGGCCTGGAGGTGGTCGAGGTGGGTGGTGCCGGCCCAGAACATGGCGACGAGCAGGGCGATGTCGGCGTCTTCGTCGGCGGTGCGGCCCACTCGGCGCCAGCTGTTGCCCCAGACGGGGGTGCGGCGGCCCAGCGCTGCGTCGACGGGCTCGGCGACGGGGATGCAGCCTTCAATGGGGGCGGTGGTGGCGGGCCAGGACCCGGTGCCCGACCAGGCTGCGCGGACGGTGGCGTAGGGGGCGCCGGCCTTCATGCCGCGGGCGACCTCGAGGGCGCGGACGGTGCGCTCGACGGTGGCGGCATCGGAGCGGTCGTCGCCGAGACCGGCGGGTGGGGGGCCCTTTCCGAGCACCCGGGCCTGGACGCGGCCGAGGCGGAGCCAGGCGAGGAGGGGGTCGCGTTGGTGGGGGGGCAGGCTGCCGAGGCGCGTGCGGGCGATGGTGAGGGCTTGTTCGGTGAAGCGGCGGACGTCGGCGGCGCTGGTGCCCGGGCGATGGGGGACGGTCTGCAGCATGGCCACGTGCTCGACGCAGCTCACCAGGAAGGTGGGGGCGGCGAGGCAGGCCTGGAGGGCGTCGTCGAGGCTGCCGTGCTCGGCGAGGGCCTCGGCGGTGAGGAAGTGGCACTCGGCGGACCACATCGTCGAGGAGACCGCGTTGCAGCGGGCCCGGGCCTGAGCCGCATGGCCGCTTCGGGCCTGGCGGACGGCCACCTCCTGGTCGCAGAGGATGCGCAGCTCGGCGTTCTGCTCGGCGTCGCAGGCGGCGGTGAGGGCGCCGAGGTCGTCGGGGAGGGCGCCCAGCTGGACCGGGATGGGGGGCTCGGAAGCGCAGGCGGTCAGGGCGAGGAGCAGCGCCATGAGGCGGGAGGTCATGGGGGCGGCGCTCCGTCGGGGCGGCGGGCGCGCTCGGAGAGGTGGGGGCGTTCTTGGAGCCGCTCGCAGCGTTCGCGGGCGGCGGAGGTGCGGATGCGGGGGCACAGGATCGGGAGCAGCGAGGGGGTCTGGACCATGAGCCGGAGCGCCACGAGGTCGTGCTCGGCGGGGTCTTCGATCTCGGCGAGGCGCAGCTCCAGCTGACCGTAGTCGTCGGCGATGGGCCGCAGAGCATCCAGGCGGCACTCGACCCGGGCGTTGGGATCCGAGATGCCGTCGCAGCCCCCGACGGCCGTGGTGCAGCCAGACCCGCCGAGCACCCAGGCGAGTCCGATGAGACGGGGCATGTGGTGCAGTCGCAAAGGGGCCGACGCCACGGTCACTCCAGCGGGATGACAAACGCTACCACGGGCAGCCGGCGGACTACGGGAGGTCCGGGATACGATGGGGGCGGAGGACACCACCCATGGCCGTGAAGAACGTCTCTCACCTCAACTACAACTGGAGACCGCGCACCCTGCGCTTCGGCCACTGGCGAGAGGGCGGGCACGTCGCCTTCGCTGGCGATGGCAACAAGGGCGGCAACAAGTCGGCGGGCCTGCTCTACGGCCACGAACGTGAGAGCGCCTTCGCCGTCCTGGTGCACCTGTTCCACCACCATCCCTCCCAGTCGCTCGAAGTGGATGGCGTCCGCGTGCACGGTGTTCTCGGCAAGCCCGATGATGCCTCCGGCCGCGCAACCTTCGCCCCCAAGCCGTACCGCGATGGCTCCATCCCCAGCCCCACCCGTCCCATCGGGTACCTGCGCTGGCGCGAGGGCCGCGACCGCTTCCTGGCCGAGTGCCGGGTCACCCAAGACAAGCCCGACGGCCCGTGGGAAGTGGCCCCACCCTATGCTGTGGAAGGCGATGCCCAGCGCCTCTTGCCACGCGCCACCGTGAAGCGTGGGTGGATGTTCAAGCCGGGGCGTGTGGGAGTGGAGCCCTTCCACGAGCCCGTCCGCGTGGCGGCCACCTCCCTCACCGGGGCGTCGCTCGTGGTGCCCGGCAAGTGGGACGACAGCGACTTCCGCGAGCCCTTCATCGTGGGCAACCTCGTGCATCCGTCCGGAAAGACCCTCTCCCTGCGCATCCACGTGGTGCACGCCAAAGACCACCCCGACGGCACGCTGCTGGGGGTGTCGTACTCGATGGTGGGGCTGTACGGGCTGCGCCGGCTGGGGCGCTGGATCGCCGACCGGTAGGCTCAGGCCTCGAGAACAGCGATGAACAGCCCCGGTCCGCGAGCATCGGCATCGGGCGGCAGGGGGCTGTGCCGACGGAGCTGCAGGCCGGCGTTGTGGGCGAGGGTTGCCAGCGTGTCTCGTGAGAAGCCGCGGTGGGCGTGGCCCAGGGTGCGCTGGAAGTCGGTGCGGTCGTGGGCCACCATGTCGAGCACGATGGCCCGACCGCCCGGAACCAGCACGCGGGCCACCTCTTCGAAGACCGGTCCGGGGGTGGTGATGTGGTGGAGCACGAAGGCCACCACGGCGAGGTCGACCGAGCGGTCGTCGAGGGGAAGCGCGCCCAGCAGGCCCCGGACCAGCTGCACGTTGTCGAGGTCGGCGGTGCGGGCACGGGCCACGTCGAGCATCGCGGCCTCGCGGTCTACGCCGGTGACACGCGCGCCGGTGGCCGCGAGCCAGGGGAGGAGGTGTCCGGTGCCACAGCCGAGGTCGGCGATGTGGCGGTGGGTGCCGTCGATGCAGCCAAACGCCAGCGGAGCCAGCCACCGGGTGCCGAAGTGTTCGATGCGCACGGCATCCCAGCGGCCACCCAGGCGGGCGAAGAGGGCCTCGGAGTCGCCGCTGCGCTGAGAGAGCACGGTGTCGAGGCGACGGAGGTCTTCGGCGTAGATGGAGGCGGCGTCGGTGGCGTCTTGGTCGAGCTGTTCGCGGACCAGGGCCCACAGCGCAGCCTGTGCGGGTGCGAAGGACTTCTCGGGCGCGTGCACCCAGGTGGCGGTGCCGACCTTGCGGCTGGAGACGAACCCACCGCCGGTGAGGTGCTTGAGGTGCCGGCTCACCGTGGGCTGGGAGACCTGGAGGATGCGGGCCAGCTCGCCCACGGCCAGCTCTTCGCGGCACAGCAGACGCACCATGCGGGCGCGGGTGGGCTCGCCGAGGAGCTGGAGCTGGGAGAGGACGTCCGTGGCCACGGTGGTCTCGGGATGGGGGGGGGATGGATTTTTCGGAGAACGACTTGATCTCGCTTGTCATTCATCCGTTTATTCGGATACACGAATGAAGTCATCCGGAAGTCCCGGATTGTTCGTCCGTCCTCATCCGCGGAGATGTCATGAGCGCCGTCACCATGCTCCCCCCCAAGACCTTCATGAACACCGGCCTGCCGCTGTTCTCCGGCTACACCTACAAGGTGGCCGACCTCTCCGATGCCTCCGTGCGCTTCGGTCGCAAGGAGCTCGAGCTCGCCCTCGTCGAGATGCCCGGCCTCGCCGCGCTTCGTGAAGAATACGGCGCCGCACAGCCCCTCAAGGGCGCGAAGATCATGGGCTCCCTGCACATGACCATCCAGACCGGCGTGCTCATCGAGACCCTCATCGCCCTCGGCGCCGAGGTTCGCTGGGTGTCCTGCAACATCTTCTCCACCCAGGACCACGCCGCCGCAGCCGTGGCCGCTGGCGAGAACGGCACCGCCGCCGACCCCTCCGGTCCCGCCGTGTTCGCGTGGAAGGGCGAGACCCTCGAAGAGTACTGGTGGTGCACGCTCCAGGCCCTCGTCTGGCCCGACGCCTCCGGCTGCAACCTCATCCTCGACGACGGCGGCGATGCCACGCTCCTCATCCACCTCGGCCATGAGCTGGAGAAGGCCGGCAAGATGCCCGATCCCGCCACCACCACCAACGGCGAAGAGAAGGTCATCCTCACCCTCCTCCGCGACGTTCGCGAAGCCAAGGGCGACACCTTCTGGACCGAGATGGCCAAGGGCATCCGGGGCGTCTCCGAAGAGACCACCACCGGCGTGCACCGCCTCTACGAGCGCGCCAACGACGGCAAGCTCCTCTTCCCCGCCATCAACGTCAACGACAGCGTCACCAAGTCCAAGTTCGACAACGTGTACGGCTGCCGCCACAGCCTGGTCGACGCCGTGATGCGCGCCACCGACGTCCTGGTCTCGGGCAAGCGCGTCCTCATCTGCGGCTTCGGCGATGTGGGCAAGGGCTCGGTCGACTCGCTCCGCGGCCAGTACGCCCGCGTGGCCGTCACCGAAGTCGACCCCATCTGCGCGCTCCAGGCCTGCATGATGGGCCTCGACGTGGTGAGCATCGACGACGTGGTGGGCCAGATCGACATCTTCTGCACGGCCACCGGCAACAAGGACATCATCACCGTGGACCACATGGTGAAGATGAAGCACAACGCCATCGTGTCCAACATCGGCCACTTCGACAACGAAATCGACATGGCCGGCCTCGAAGCGATGCTCGAGAAGGGCGAGGTCGAGAAGATCGAGATCAAGCCCCAGGTCCACGAGTGGAAGTTCAAGAACACCACGCACGGCCCCAATGGCGGTGGCCACAGCATCATCGTGCTCGCTGAGGGCCGCCTGGTGAACCTCGGCTGCGCCACGGGCCACCCCAGCCTCGTGATGAGCGCCAGCTTCACCAACCAGACCATCGCCCAGATGGAGCTGCACGCCCGCGCCGAAGACTACGGCGACAACATGCTGGTGAAGCCCGACGGCAAGACCCCCGAGGTCATCACCCTGCCCAAGCACCTCGACGAGAAGGTGGCCCGCCTGCACCTCGACAAGTTCGGCGCCAAGCTCACGGAGCTGTCGGCCGAGCAGGCTGCGTACATCGGTGTGAAGGTGGAGGGCCCGTACAAGCCCGAGCACTACCGCTACTGAGAGGTTGTGCGTGGTGGTCGGGGTTCTGGAGCATAGTGTGCACAAATTGTCGAGATGTGCACACAAGTGGGCCTGACGTTCGCCGCCGTTGCTGCCTGACCTCCGCGTGTTCCTTGTCCCCCCGTTGGCTTCGGCTGGCGGGGGGCTGTTGTTGTTGGTGCCCGGTGGATGGGGGCCGTCGAGGCTGCCCGTCCAGCTTCGGTATGTTGTGGACAAGGCCCCGCTCGCCCGCCCGGGTAGGCAGCAGTCGCACTCCGCCCAGGGCCGAAGTGGTGGCCCCACCCAGCTCCGCCCGGAGCTCCGGTACCCGTTCACGCTCGCGAGCTTGCGACAGGCGTGCCCCGGGAGCCGAGGTTGAACGCCGGCGAGAGCCCCCATGTTTGGTGCGGTAGCAGCCCCGGTTCGGCGTGCGGCAAGTACAAGTGCTTTGCCGCACTGCCCCACGAGTGGCATTGACCGTCCGCGGAGTCTGCACGCGCCAGCCTGCACCGAAACCCACGCAATTTCGGGCCTGGTGAACCCAATTTCAGTCGTCCCGAACAGAGCTGGTGGGCCAGCCTGCTCACCTTGACCGGGCCGGGCACCGTCATCGTCGAGCACGGCGGCTGGCAGCTCGTGACGCGACGCGGAACCACCGACCTCTCGACGCACCTGGTCACGTCGGTCACCGCCCGCCGAGGGCTCTTCTGGTCCACCCTCGTTCTCCAGACGCAGCACCGCACGCACCTCTTCGGCGGCCTGCGCGAGCCCGACGCCGAGGCGCTGGTCACCGCCTACCACCTGCAGACCCTCGGCCACCCACTCACCCAAGCGCTCCAGGCATGGGACCGACTCGAGGCCGGGCAGCTACCTCAACCACCACGCCTGGTCGCAGTGGCGAGACCAGACCCGTGCGCTCTACGAACGGCTACGCGCGGTCCCCATCGACCAGCTCCACCCGTCCGTCCAGCCCGTCGCCACGGCGTTCACCGCCCTCTACCGCGACCCCGTCTCTCGGGCCCGCCAGTTCAACGCCGCCCACCTCGCGCGGGAGCTGGCCGCCTGCGCCCAGTACTTCGACACGGTCGAGGCCAACCCCCTCACCCCACGGCAGCGCGAGGCCATCGCCACCGACGAGGACAACACCCTGGTGGTCGCGGGCGCCGGCACCGGCAAGACCAGCGTGGTGGTGAGCAAGGTGGGCTACCTCGTCCAGCGACTGGAGGTGCCGCCCGCCGAGTTCCTGCTTCTCGCCTACAACCGCAGCGCGAGCAAAGAGCTCGAGGAACGCCTCCGGGCCCGGATCGGCGTGGACGTACGCGCATCCACCTTCCACGCCCTCGGCTACGACATCATCCGTCAGTCGACACCGCATCCCGCCAGCACCGGCAGTACAAGCCCGACTTCACCGTGCATCCCCAGCAGGGGCGAGCATTGCGCCTCTACATCGAGCACTGGGGCGTGAGCCGGCAGGGCAACCCGGCCCGGGCGCACCTCCGTGATGCTCCTCGGCCGCTACCGCCACAACCGCCCGCCCTGCACGCCCCCGGAGCTGGTCCGGGGCTTCCCACAGCTCGACATCGAGCGCGCCCGCTTGGTCGCCGTTGGGCCCGACAACCCCCCCGCGTTCACCGCCACCCGCCACAGCCACCTGCCCCGCGCAAGTCACCGGGGCTTGCTCTACGCGCTCGGTGTCCGCCGGGGTGGGCGGCTGGTGTGCGTGGGCACGGTTGGCGCCCCACGGAGCGCTGGAAGTAGCCGGAGGCCGTTGTCGAGCTGACCCGAGTGGCCAGCGATAGTCCACGACGTCCGGAGTCCCGAGCCAGCCATCGTGGGCCTCGTTGGCAGCGCTGCTGAGGGTCAGGACGACCTCCGGTCGGTTTGCGAGGGTCGCTGCTCCGTGAAGCAGGGTCGTGCGGTGCAGCTCGACGACATGGTCGCCAAGGTTTGCGATGGACCTGGCCGGTCACCCCCGCTGGAAGTGCTCGACCAAGGCGGATACCCCATATCACCATATGGGGACTGGAAACTGTGAGAGTGACCGTTGGGTGGTTGTTCTCATCAATTGTGGCGCCCGATGGATGTGGACCTTCGAGGCTACCCGCCCAGCTTCAGTATGTTGTGGACAAGGCCCCGCTCGCCCGCCCGCGTAGGCAGCAGTCGCTGTCCACCCACGGCCGAAGTGGTGGCCCCACCCAGCTCCGTCCGTAGTTCCGCTACCCGTTCACGCTCGCGAGCTTGCCGTGCGCCAGCCTCCACACCATCGCATCATTCACAGTGCCTCGGCCCTGTACCGAGCGCATGGGTTGTGGCGGCAGGCGTGCGCCCGGAGCCAAGTTTGAACGCCGGCGGACCAGCTCAGGGTCTGGGACGTGCCTGTGAGCCGACGCTCGCGAGCCCCCATGACCTTCTGACGGTCGCGCAGACCATCCGACGGCTGGGCTTTCGAGCGGGTGAGGCACGGGAGTGGCTGGAAACCCACCGGCTCGTCCGCGAAGTGGCGGGGCGGAAGCGTGTCATCTGGGGCGATGTGCTTGCGGTCATTCGTCGGGCGAGCCCGATTCCGGGGGACCCGGGGGGCGGACGGTTCGAAGGGCCTCGTCGGGTCGAGGCGGTCCGTCGGATGACGAAGACGACTGCGTTCTGAAGAGGTTCCCCAGCCGAGGGAGGCGCGACGGCCGGCGCTCGCTGCGAGCGGGGCCACTTCGGAGTAGCAGACTCACCGCTGTCCACCACCTCGACCCGGCCCCATGATGTCCCCAGCTCCCGCAGCAGTCCTGCCGACCACCGCGGCCGAAGCCCGCGCATTGTTGTGGGCCCTTCTCCAGCGCCGCCTTGCTGAGCGCCGGGCCCATCCCGCCGCATTGGGCCAGCCGGCGAACATCCCGCATCGCATGCCCGGCTCGAACCGACACGAGGAACGGTTCGGCTGGCACGCCGACGTGCCCACCGGCAACGGCCGCACCCTGCTCGCGGGCCTGCTCCACGTGTCGCCCAACCAGCTCCAGGCGGAGCACGAGACGCTCGCCCTCGTTCTCGACGCCGTCCACGAATTCGCCCGACAGGGCCTCTTGCGGCCAAGCTACGACAACCACCAGGCCTTCTACATCACCCACCATGGCGCCACCTTGCGCGACCGGGGAGACGGCGACCTGCCCCCCGGCGACCCCACCCCGTGGCGCGTTTCGAAGACGAGTTTGCCGGACTCCCCGACCTCGACCTCATCGCCCGCCACTACGCCGAGGCCATCGCCGCATACCAGGCCCAGCTCGACTACTCGGCCACTGTGATGGTCGGCGTGTGCTACGAGGCGGGCCTGATGCTCCTGGCCCGTGCGGTCGCCGAGTACGACCACCGGTCGAGCTCGGGGGCGCCCGGGATGAACAAGAACCGCCGCAAGCACGCCAAGTCGGTGCGCGCCGGGGAGTACGTGCGCGCATCCGCGGTGGAGGGGTTGGCCTACGACGTGCTCTGCGCGGTGGGGACACCGCTCGGCGCCGACCTGGAGTGGGTCAAGACCTGCCTGCGGCCCACCTGCCACTTCGTGCGGTCGCTCCGCAACCTCGCCGGCCACCCCACCGGCAAGGCCATCCCGCGCGACGACATCGCTGCCCACATCCTCTTGCTGCCCGCCTTTCTGCGGCGGGTTCGGTCGCTTCGGTCCACCGTCGCGGCACTCCCCTGAACCTCGATGCTCCCGGAAGCCCCATGGACCCGTCGCCTCTGTTTTCCTTCGACGACCTCATCCAGCGTGTCTCTTCCGGCTTCGATGCCAAGAAGTGGAAGGTGGTGCGCCACCTCGAAAACACCAAAGAGGCGCCCGACTTCGAAGACCTCGTGCTGACCGAGCCCTCGGCCCTGGAATTCTACCAGAGCTACCAGGGCACCGATGTCTTCGGCAACTGCGATGGGTTCTTCTCGTTTCTGGGGCTTCCCGGTGGGCGCGCGCTGTTCTTTGGCGCCTACAAGGTGAAGAGGCCTGCTGAGACCCCCACGCTTGATCCCAACGCCTCGGATGTCCCGGCAAGCCTGCGTCCCCTGTGGCAGCGGTGGGCAGACCATCAGAAGCCGGGGTCGGTCACCTACCACTACGACCTGGAGCGAGACGACCGCTTCGCAGACCTCCAAGGCAGGGTGGTCATCGACTGGGGGGTAGGCACGCGCTCCTGGGCCCAGTGGAGCACCGACAAGGCCGTGCTCGAGATTCGGGAGCCGGGCCGGATCGCACCTTGCCCGCAGTACCCCGACATCGACGTGTCGCTCAACAAGATTGCCTTTCTCGCCGAAAACGAGGCGGCAAACCCCTCGTGGGTCACCCAGCTCGGTTCGGTGGGCGGCATCTACCTGCTCACCGACCACCGCAACAACCGCCTGTATGTGGGCCAGGCGGGCGCGAAGGGCAAGGGCGGCGGCTTCTGGGCTCGTTGGAAGCAGTACGCAGAGGGCAAGTCAGGCAACAAGCTGGTCGATGCCGCGGTGGGGGACGGCTCCATCAAGGTCGCCGACCCCGAGGTCACCATGAGCGTTCTGGAGGTGGTGCCGCTCGGCAAGGCCAGCAAGGGACGCCTGGACGCGCTCGAGACCCGCTGGAAGGTGCGCCTCCGCTCAAAGCACACCAAGCATGGCTTGAACGACAACTGACCCGAGGCACCTGTGCGCAGTACACCCGAACCCCACTGGTGGTCGTGGGCCGACATCGTTCGGCACGCCGACCGTCTCGGCATTCCCAACTTCCAGCGTGGTGCGGTGTGGGACACCGGCAACCGGGTTGCCCTGCTCGAGTCCATCTACGAGCAGTCTCCCTGCGGGTCGTTCGTGCTCTGGGCCCCCACCCCCGAAGGCGAAGATCCCCGCCGCCACGGTGTCCCCCTGCGAGTGTTGCGAGAGGATGCCGAGCCCATGTGGCTTGTCGATGGCCAGCAGCGCACCCGCGCGATGCTCGACACCTACCAACAGCTCATCGACCAGCCCACCGAGCCCTCGGGATGGTCCCTGGTGCGTCGGGAAGACCAGGCCGCACTCGAGGCCTTGGGCGCCCCCCTTCGTGTGGCCGGCGCCTCTTCCGAGACCGACGAGCCGAACGACGCCGACGGCGAAGGTGAGCTCTACCCCTGGCTTGTAGTGCTGCCGGCCATGCGGGTCTTCGATCGGGACAGCGCGCCGTACTTCGGACGCCACAGCGAGTCTCGAAACGTGCGGCGGGGCTCCTTGTTCCGTCGCTTCCGGCCCCGCGCCCGCCGTCGCTTCAATGACAACGGCAAGCTGCGCAACGTCCCCCCGCTTCCCGTGGGAACCGTTCCGTTGGCCTCGCTTCTCACGGCTGGCGGTGTGTTCCATGCCGATGGGCTCCGCGAGCAAGCGCATGAAGCGCTGGCGTCGATTCTCGGCGACGCACCGAAGCTCGGCGTCCTCGATGACCTGCTCCCCTGGGGCCCGCAGTTCCTCACCGGTCATGCCTTCGAGATGCCGGCACAGGGTGGAGCGGCTGCCGAAGTGATGCGATGGGCGCACATCCATGCCCGCCGCGAGGAGTCGGGCGTTCAGAAAATGGTCCTCCTTCTGCGGGGCTTGTTCGCAGACCGGTGGAGGCCGGTGTTCGCACGATTTGCGGGCATGCTCGAAGGGAACCGCTTTGCCGTGGGGTGGCTGCCGCCCAGCGATGTGAGTGCGGCCATTGATGCCTACGTGCGCATCAACCGGGCTGGAATCCGTGTACGGGCAGAGGAGCGTGCACTGGCCATGCTGTCCCGAGCGCGGCCGGCCCTGCTCGACGACCTCGCTGCCTTCACCCGCCTTCGGGACGGAAGCGATGCGGTGGAGGACCAGCGGTCGCTGCTCACGCACGAGTCCGACCGGCAGATGGGCTTTGCAGTGTGGATGACGGCCGTGACCCGCTACGCCAACCTCGCCCTGCTCGGGGACTACGGGCGACGGTGGCTCGGGGTGTCCGCCATCGACAAGGACACCTTCAGCTACCGACTCGACCGCATCGGTAGAAACGAGACCGACACCGGCAAGAAGACGTGGGCACGTACCTTCACGTCTCCTGGCGACCTCATCGCGGAGTGCGCGGAGCGGGCCACTCCTGCGCTGGCGCTCATCGATGCGGTGCTCTGTGACCACCTCTTCTTCGACCACCGCATGGCCCGTCCTTCGGCGAGGGCCTTGCTGCCGATGGTCGACCTCTTCTACAGAGTGCCCGTCCCTCACCTCCGGCGGCTGAGGGAGGATGCGGGGTTCTGCACTGCCGTCGCCCGCCTGCTCCATTGGTCGCTCCTGTCTCCCTACATCGACCAGCCCGACCTCGAGCGACTCATCGTGGAGGTCCATGGCATCGATGAAGAGAAGGCGCGAAAGACGAGCAGCCCCGTTCACTGCTGGGGAGGGGACGCCGAGACCATCGACGGACAACTGAGGCGTGCCTTCGGTCGCTACCAGCGCTGCCTACTCCGCACCTGGCATCGCAAGCACCTGTCCATGATGAAGGGACGCGACCGCACGCCTGTGGCGGTCGCTGGCCTCGCCGTCCAGGATGCGCTGACCAAGCTGTCACTGGACGCCTTCGAGCTGGAGGTCTCCGACGCCCGCTCGCTCCAGCATCCGGCGGTGGGCTGGCTCTACGCCATCGAACGGCGGGGCGGTGCGGCCGAGTTTTCCTGGAATGCCCAAGTCGAAGGCTTTGCCGCATCGGACAAGAGACACGGCGTGCCGAGCCGACCGAGCGACGCGGAGCGGGCCCTGCAGCGTTGGCCCGAAGCCGGCCTCTACCCCGAGAAGCAACACATCGTGCCCTTCGCCATCGCCCGACAAGTGGTGGACAAGGGCGGTACGCGGGCCACCGCTTCTCCGTCGAATGCGCTGGGCAACCTCACCTGGCTGAGCCAGCGCCAGAACGGTCTCGACGCCCTGGCAGACCGGTGGACCGTCATGGACGAGTCGGTCGATCTCGACAACCTCGTGGTGCGCGGACTCCTTGCCGAGACTGAGGTGGAGGGAACGCGCCGCCGGGTGGTCGATGTCTACCGGGAGCTACGTGCGCTGGTGCAACCCGAGGACTGGAAGGCCCGGCAAGCCACAGCTCAGACGCTGTTTGCGGCGTTCTGCGAGGGACGGGCGCGCTGGGTGGTGGAACAGATGCGGACCTGGCTGGAAGCCGACCTCGGCCTCGAAGCTGCGGGATGGCTCTCCGACGCCGACGAATAGCGTGCGAAGGGCGGTGCCTCCGCAGCTCGAACGAAGCGCTACAGCTGGTGCTGGACAACAAGCTGGTACAGGGTGTCCAGCGCCTCCCTGCGTCGGAGCCCGGTGAGATCGAGCGTGACCGCTGGCCGAAGGGCGCCACGGCGGTCGGAGCGGTGAAACTCCCGCCACACCGCCTCGCGAAAGCCCGGCGTGAGAGTCTCCCGGTCAGCCGTGGTGCAGCCCCGCTCACGCAGGCGCCACTGTCGCTCGGACTCGTCGAGTGCGAGAACGACCGTGAGATCCGGTGGTTGGACCATGGCCTCGATGCAGCGTAGATCTGCGGTCACGCCGCGGGCACGGGCATACGCGATGGTGGACAGCCAGTAGCGGTCCATCACCACGGTCGTGCCGGCTTCGACCATCCCGCGCGCCTCTCGCCCACGCGCCAGGACGGAGCTCGCGTAGAACAGCGCACGCGCAGCCTGGTGGTCGCCGAGTCCCGCCAACACGTCGCCCGTCACAGGCCGGAGCCGGTCGCCCGGCGTGTTCATCGCCACTCCGGCCAGACGTTCTGCCAGCCCCCGGGCCAGGGTGGTCTTTCCCACGCCATCGAGTGCTTCCAACACAATGAACTGCGCCGTCATGCGGCCTCCCGAATGCCCGACTCGGTGGCCAGGCCAGTGGCGATGGACTGCATCTCTCTCCAGTCTTGCCGGGAAAACGAGTTGCTCTGCACCACAACGGGAATCGGGCCCGGCCCTTCCTGCAGTCCCCAGATCTCGCGCTGCCGGTCGAGTGCCGTCCCGCGGAGCAGCATCAGTGGGAATGCTCGAACGACCGGTACCCCTCGTTCCTGGCACCAGGCCACCGATGCCTGGAACGACTCCAGGGTCTGGGTGGGTAGGCCATAGATGAGGGACACCTCGAACGAAATCCTGCGGCGGTGGAGGGCGTGGATGGCTGCGTCGACGCGGTCGAGCCGGTTGATGCGGCGCACCGCCCGCATCTCACTTCGTTGAGTGGTCTGCAGACCGAACTCGAGGCGCACGTCGAGGTCGGCGCAGGCATCGAGGAACCGGTCGTTGAGCAGCTCGAACCGTGCCTGGAGTGAGAGCCTGCCTGAGTAGCCAAGATAGGCGAAGCGCCGAAGGATGGCCTCTGCATCGGGATTGGTCTGGAAGATGGGGTCGAGCACGGCGATGTCGACTGCTCCGCCCGCAACGAGGGCCTCCACCTCTGCTGCTACCCGGCGAGACGCCAACGTGTGTCGTGCCAGCCGGGCCCCGGCTTCTCGATGCTGGCAGAAGGAGCAGGAGTAGATGCAGCCCCGCTGTGTCTCCCATCTCATGAACGGCTGGACCGGTAGGGTGCCCGAGAGAATCGGGGACGGCAGGTCTTCGAGTGCCACCGTCGCGACCTGGCCTGCGTCCGCCTCTCCGCGCCAGACCACGCCCGGAATCGCGGTGGGTGACGGGGCCATGACGACCGCTGCCAGGGCGTCCTCGCCATAGCCGCGGATCAACACATCCGCCTCGGGGTACAGGCTCGCGACTCCCGCCGGTGCGTAGCTGATCTGCGGTCCACCGAGGATGATTCGTCCGGCATACCCGGCGCTGCGGAGCATCCGGAGGAGGTTGGCCACCACCGACTCGTTCCACACGTACACGCCGATGGCGAGGTCGGCGTGGTTGCAGAGCAACGTGGCAAGAACCGTCCCGAACAGCGCCTCGAGATCGAAAGCGGGGTCGTTGACGGCATGCTGCACAGGATGCACCACGAGGTCACGCACCGTGGAGAGGCGTGCCAGCAGGGAGGCGTGGCCGAGCGACGTCCGGGGGTCTTTCGGGCGGCGCCAGTCCAATGACAGCAACACAAGCGGGCGGGGTGTGGGCATGGGGGCTCCTCTTGGTGTGGCGTAGACGCCAGGAGCCGGGGCTTGCGGACAAGGCACCTGAATTTCAGCACCAGGAAGGAGGCCAGACCCTTTCGCGGAGGTGCTGGTAGAGGGCGTCGAGGTCCTTGGACCGCGCCTGTTCACTCACGGTGAAGCAGACTTCGGCAGCGAGCTCGTCACCGTGTTCCGCGCGGTCGGTCAGCAGCGCCAGCACCGCCGATTGTCTTCGAGCTTCAAGCTCCAATCGCTCTCGAAGGTTCCAGTCCCAGGCTTGGTGGTCCACCGCTTCGAGGGTCTCGTCGAGGAGAACGTTGACGCCGTCCGGCCCCCAGCGAGTTGCCAGGTCGAGCCCGCTGTTCAGCCGACGTTGTGACGGGCCATCGAGCATCATGTCTTCCCTGTAGATGTGGATTTGGTCGAGCACCAGCACAAGGAGGCGCGGTCCCCAGAGGGCCGAAGCATTGGCGCCGGCACTGGCAATCCGGTGGCGCAGGTCCTTGCTGGAGATGAAGGGATCGACAGTGGGCCATGGTTCTCCTTCCGCTGGCGCGGGAATGCCCAGGACTGCGCTACCTTCGGAAAACCGGTGGACGACGGCGGCCTCCAGGACCGCCAGCACCTCCTCCCGCCCTGCCGCGTGGTCAAGCTGGAGCAAACACAACCCCGCTGACACTCGGTCCACTGGGGTGCCGGTCTGCAGGTCCGTCAACAGCTCCTGTGGGGTGAGGTCTCCGCGGGCTGTCAATGCCTCTCGGACGGAGGCGCGGACGTACCCGTCTGGATGGGGTCGCCATGCCTGCAGGTGGCGGTCGAGCGCGGGGTGGTCGGACAGGTGGGACACCACACGGTCGAGCGGGCCTGGCCGGTGGGACGCCACGGTGGGGGCGGCGTCAGGCGACGATGGCTGCCGCCCGAGCCGCTGCAATGCCTCTTGTGTGAGCTGAAGCAACACACTCGAGTCGACTTGTGGTGTCGGCTCATCCTCTGGCGGTGGCCACACGGCGATGGCCCGGTCGGGGGGCGGTGGCACCAGGAATCCGAGCACGTCATGGTCGTGTTGGTGCGTCCACCTGCTGCGGTCGGCAGAGGAAAGGAAGGCGGACACCCGGGTCGGTGCGAGCGACTGGATGGACTGTAGGGCGGTGACGACCACCGCTGGGTGGCTGTCGGCGAGAAGTGGGCCGACGATTGGAAGCCAGGCTGCGTCCCCCAGCGCAGCAGCCCAGCGCAGGCCGAGCACCTGCACCCTCGGACGTTCATGTGCACAGAGCCACGCCACGACCTCACGGTCGGCCGGGGTGAGTCCCGACCGGACGGCTTCGATGAGCGTTCGCGCAGTGTCGGGGGCGTGGACGTGGACCGTGCCCGAGCCGCCAAGACCCGCGAGGCGAATCCCGAGCGTTTCGCCCTCCCACCGGGTGGGGGACGAAGCGAGGTGCCCTTCCAGCGCTTCAATGGCCAGCGCGGTGTGGCGAGAACGAGGTGCAGCTCCGCGTGCGAGCAGGAACACCGACTTCCGCAGCGTCTCCGATGGATGGCTGAATAGACGACGCAACTCCCCCCAGTCTTCGGGGTGTCGGAGCAGGGCCGTCTCCAGCATCGAGGCAGTTGCCAGAACAAGGTCTTTGCCCTGGTGCTCGCTGAACCAGTCACGGTCGGCCGGCTCGTCAAAGTCAGACCCCAGTGGCCCCGGTGTGCTGTAGACCTTGCGGACATCCCCGCCCAGCACCTCGAAGGCGAGGTCCACAACCTCGCAGAGTCGGAGTCTTCGGGGGTCGACCACCGCCAGGATGGCACCCGAGAGTGCCTCCACGCTGGTCCGGGTGCGGTCGACGGCGTTCTTCAGCTCTTGTCCACGCTCCCAGTGGTGGCGGTGGTCGCCCGTGAACCTGGTGGCATCGTGTCGCCGGTGTGTTTGCGCGGCTTCACGATGGTCGGATTGGGCCTGCTGGAGCAGCACGCGGAGCTGGGGCAGGACGTTCGGACCCAGGGCCCGCAGAGCGTCACGCAACGAGGTGCTGTGCTGGGGCTTCGATCGGCCACTGGACAGCAAGGGGAGGTCTTCGAGCTCAACGAAGGCGGCGAGGACGTCGCCGGGGCAGTCCTCCGTGGGCCCGGGCAGTGAGACTCTCGACGGACGCCGCTGTCCCGGCCAGCCGTGCGTGAGGGCGAACCGGGTGACGGTCCGGCCAAGGCGGTGGTCTTGGGGTTCGAGCAACGCCACGATGGCGGCCAGCAGGGACTCACGGCTGTGGGGAGTGGGTTCGAGCCGGTTCACCAGTGTTGGCAGCGCCTCCCGCACGCCGTGCGCCACACAGATGGACACCAGGGGCAGTACCCATTCGTCTGGGTCGGCCAGCCGCTGCAGCAGCTCGAGTCGCCAGCCAGGAACGTTGTGGAGGGCCCGCACGGACAACGGCAAGTGGGGGAGTTCCTCGGGCCGGATGAGCTCGGCTGGAAGGTCCATACCGACTCTCCGTCGGATCTTCTCCTGCAGACCATCGTCGGCGGTCGGCAGCGCGCGGAGGAGGAGGACCCGCTCGTCGACGCCGTCGATGCGGGCCTGCTCGAGCAACGCCCACATCCGCACCTCGCCCGCTCCGGATTCAGCAAGGGCGCGTATCTGCTCGATGTGTGTGGGTGACCACGCTCGCTCGCGCGGGTAGCCCTCCCGAAGCAATGCCACTGGCAACCAGGCGGGCGCGGGAGACAGCGACACGACTGTGGGCTGCAGCACCGCCCGTAGAGACGACTCCGCGGGCCAGGATGACCACAATGTGCCCACCACAGCATCGACCCGCTCCGGCGGCAGAGCCCGGACAAGCCTTGACAGTCGGTTTTCCAGGGCCACCAGCTCACGCGAGGCGCAGACGAGCTCATCGAATGCGGCGCGAGGACTGTCGGAGGCTTGCCGACGGCGCAGAGCTCGATGGACGTCGAAGTACGGCTGGACCTCCCAGCTCACTCGGGCGGCGCTTTCTCGAATGGGCCTGCCAAGATGCAGTTCGCTCTGTGCGCGGAAGTGGTCCAGGACGCTCCCGACAAGGAGCTTTCCGTAGGGTGCGCTGCGGTAGTACGCCATCCCGGTGTCCAGGACCTCCCTGCGGTCGACCACGGAGCGTGCCACCGCCGCAATCAGCTCTCGACGCTCCACGTCGCCCCTTTGATGAGCGCACCGGGGAGCCTGAGACATCCAGTCCTTGATGACATCCTCGAGGTGACGGGGCCCGGTCCGCATTCGCAGGGCCGTCAGGCGCTTGGGCAGCTCGCCCGTGTCACGCAAGTGCAGTGACCACACCAGGGTCTCGAGCTGCTCGTGTTGCCGGAGGACGTCCCAGAGGGACCGACCGGAATCCGTAGGCGTCCAGCCCCCATCTGCGGACCGGGAATCGCGAATGCGTGTGTCGAGCTCCGCGAGCTGTCCTGGGAGGTCTGCCATGAGCCGGCGCAGCGCCGTTGGATCGGCAGGATGGCCCCTCCGCTTCAGCCACGACGCAGCAGCCACCAAGATGTCCACGGAGTCTCGGTCCAGGAGCGCCACCACCAGGGGCCCACACAACGTGGGCAGCAGGGGGAGCAGCGGGCGAGGGTCGGCACACAACTCCGCCTGCTCGGTGGTGTCGAAGGAGGTGAGCTTCACCAGGCCGCCCCATGTCGTGGGGAGCGCCTTCGCAACCCCGTCAGCCCACATCAGTGGAGCCTCCGATGGATGGCGGGTCGGCGACCGTCCGCCGTTGAGGTGCCACCGCGCAACCATGCCCCACCAGGTCTGTGCATCCTCGACACAGGACCAGGTCATCTTCGCGCCCAGCTCGCATACAAAGCGCCAGCTGTCGAGGACCTCCCGTGCCGAAGCGGGCTGGAGCGCCCCTTCGGCCTGCTCGTTCCCCTCTCCCCACCGACGGCTCCGGGGCACCCGCCACAACACTCTGGACCGGGGCCCGACCAACGCCCGCAGAAACCCGAGGGGCTCCTGGACGGACCCCGCCGAGAACCGAAGGAGCTGGGTCCACCGGCTCTGTCCGGGCAGGCACGGCTCCGCCTCGATCCACGGGGCGTAGACTGCCCGCTCCTCGTCTGCGCGCTCGACAGAGGAAAGGGGACGTCCGAGAGCGCGAGACCTGCGTCGGAGGCGCTGCTTCACCTGCCGCACGAGAGCGCGCGACGCAGCCCACTCGGCGAGGGTGCGATGCGTAAACTCCCAGTCGTCATGGGCGCGGGCGAGCAGGTGGCCAAAGCACAGTCCGTCCATCACCTCTGCGTGGTCCAGGACCGGGACTCCCTGGTCCGCAAGCACGACTGTGACCGTTTCGTCATCGAGAAAGCCCGAGGCGGCGCGGAGCCACTCCAGCGCCAGCTCCCCCACCACCGTGGGCAACAGGGCCCGAAGGCGCTCCAGACCCTTGTCGTCGACCCTTGCATCTGCCCGTGCCTGGCCAAGCAGGCCTTCGTAGACCCGCCGATAGAGGCGGCTGTCTGTCAGCAGGGACAGCTCTTCGTCGTCCTGAAGCACGCGTGCGAGCAGCGAAAGGTGCAAGGGGCGGTTGGAGAGAGCCCTGATGCGGGGATGGGCGCGTCCTCCGGGTCGGCGTTCGCCGAACAGTCTCTGGGCCAATTCCGGACGCCCACCGTGCTCCAGCTGCGCGCGCGCCTGGTCGACCGAGAGCGCTTCCAGCTCGAGTGTGATGGCGGCGCCCACACCTGTGACCACATCCCGAACCGGCCGGCCTGTGGCCACCCACCAACCCGGTACATCACGCAGTCGAGCGACCACCCGAATCAGCGCGTGCTGGGCGAGCTCATCGAGGCCATCGAGGATGGGGACCAGGCGACGGGTGCGCGCGAGAACGTGGACCAAACCCCTACAGTCAGGCCGGAGCTCGGAGAGCAGGTCGGGCCACGAATGCTCGGGATGGGTCTCCAGCAGTGCGCCCAGTCGGCGCGCGGGGACCCGCACCCCCATGCCCAGTCCCCCGAGCGGTCCCCGACGAAAGTGTCGCTCCAGGTACTGGCTGAGGATGCTCTTTCCACATCCTGGTGGCCCGACAAGGAGCACGCCGCCCTTGTCTGGCGCCTGGCTCACGCGAACGGCGGCGTCCTCGAAGATGCCGACTCGATGTTGAGTATCCAGTCGATCTGGTGCGTCTGGCCAGAACAAGCTCGGCGCGACCAGGCCATCCAGCTCGATAGGGCGTCCGTCCCAGGCGCACAAGGGTTGAGGCGCAGGGGCCAGCTTCGCCCGGATTTCTTCGAGTGAGCCTCCTGCAATCCACCTTCGACCAGGCGCATTCAGCGCTGGAGGGTTGCGCTCGCAAACTGCGAAGAGGTCCCGTGCTGAGAGCCCCGTGGCCGGTCCTGTGATGAGAATGCCGTCCGGTTGGGCCTGCCACCACTTTTCCGACTTCTCCCTCATCCCGCGGACTGGAGACACCGTGCCGTCGTCGTGCAGCTCCCCGGTCGCCGCAACAGGCGCGTCAACGCCATCGAGCAAGCCGTCAGCCAGCAGGCCCAGCATCAGTGTGTGGGAGTGACCACGCAAGGTGGGGCCGTCGTGGCGCCACACCAGGTCGTCTTCAAGGGAGCGGTACTTCCGACGCCGTGGGCCGTCCACAAACACGGGACAGACGCGTACCTCGTGGTCGAGCAACAGGATGCTGCGGGCGGTTCGCCGGCGGAGAGCATCCAAAGTCTCGCCTGACCGTGTGCCTTGCAGGGCCACCTCCAACCAACCAGACCGGTCCGGACAGAGCAGCGCCATCGACCGGGCCACCGCGGCACGAACGGCCTCCCAGCTCTCCATGGGTTCTGAGCCCGAGACCTCGTGAAAGTGGTCCAGCGCAGGCCACCACGACTCGGCCAACACGCGGTACCACTGTGCGCGTGCCTCCCCCGTGCAAGGGCGAGCCAGACGGGACACTGTGGCTTGGAGCAGTGCCCGGCTGGTTTCTGTGCGGGCGGCGGCCGGAAAGAAGGGTCCGGGCTCGCCAGCGAGCAGTGCGTCCAGCTCAGTCGTCACGGCGGGTCCGGACGACCAGCTGGAATTCCAGGGCCTCGAGGGGATGGTCTACCTCTCGAGCAAGGTCCTCCCAGATGGACGCGGGACCCAAGCGGGCCTCCACTGCTGCCCGTGAGTGGCGAACCAGGATGGTGCGAGTGGTGAGGATGGCCTCTTCGCCCCTTCTGCGGACCTCGATCCAGACGTCGGTGGTGCCGGCCCCGGCCAGCTCCAGCTCGAGCACACACTGGCTGGGGGTCGAGTGCAGCCAGGCTCCTTCCCCGACCTCTACGGTTGTTGAGACGGTCGACGCCGCCGCGGCCCGAACGGACTGCCGGGGGAGGTCGAAGTGACGGACCACGGGCGAGCCACGCGGTCGTCGGGGCGGAACCGGATGACGCGGTGTCACCGGCGCCGCAGTGCGTGCAGTCCGTGCGGCGGGCAAGTGGGCTGCCAGGAGCTCGGCCGGGGCCTGCTGGACCGCGCGCCACAACGCCCGCACCCCGTGGTCGGAGCGGGTCGTGGCAATGCGCATCTCGGCAAAGGTCGAGAGAGCGAGCACCCGCTCCGGCCACACGGAGACCAACGCTGCCGCTCGTGCCCCCAACTCCTCGGTGAAGGCGGTCTTGCCCTCCAGCTGCGACACCGTGAGTGCGTCGTCCACATTCAGCATGGCATCGAGCAGGGGACCCATGGGATCGGAGTCATCCTCGAGGGCCTCGGCGAGGTCATCCAGGAGGGCCGGGGCATTTGTCGGGCCGGCCCTTGTGGCGAGCATGGAGACGCAGCCCAGAACCGCTGCAGGAACTCCCGGGCTGTCAGGCGCACCCAGGACTCGTCCGACAAGAACCAGGACCCGCCACGCGTCGTCGGGAGCATGGGTGTGTGGGTCGAGGCCGTCGAGCTCAGCTACAGCTGCTTGGATCCAGGGATGCAGGGTCACGTGTCCTCCGAGCACCAAGACGTGCGGTCCTTCAGCTTGCGGACAGCCTCTTTGAAGAAATCTGCTCGCGAGCGGCCCTGACGGGGAATGGGGCGCCAGGCAGACTTCATCTCAAGGCGCGTCTGGCGGTCGACCGAACGCAGGACCACCACCACTCCGCCGGCACCGACCACCAACCAGCCGGGCGCCCCACCCTCGGGGAGCCGTCCCCATCGGCCCGAATCCCGCCCCTCCTCCAGCGCCGTCTCACAGGCTGGATGAAGGAGGCGGTCATAGTCTTGAAGCACCTGCTGCCGGCAACCCGAAGAAGCGGCCTCTGTGTCCGCCAGCCTCTGGTTCAGCAGCCACCGCGGACATCCCGCCTGAAGCGCTCGTTCTCTGGCCACAGCGCCCCCGCCGTCGACCACTTGCTCCCAGTGCTCGGCAGGGCGGTAGAGGTGCTTGATGACGTGCTGGAAGCGGCTTCGGTCTGGGGACATCGGGTGGACGGGAGCATTGGGCCAGTGCGCACTCATGGGGTCTCCAGGCCGATGCGGATGCGCGCGAGGGCGCGCTTGTACGACTTGTCGAACGAGTTGAGACGTTGTCGGCGCCGGGCTGCGGTCTCGGGCCCTTGTGGCGGAAACAGCCAGGCGCTTGCCACTTCACGGCTCACAGGGTCGGCGGGACGCTGTGGGGGAGGCGGGGGGAGCGACGACACCAGCTTCGTCCAGTCTTCGTTGGACACCCTCTGGGGCTGAACCAGGAGGAGCACGGCCAGTCGGCCCTTTCCATCCAGCGACTCCGCAATCTCGAGGGCTCGGTGGGCATCGAGGTGGCTGGCGACTGTCGACTCCGGGCTGCGGGTTTCCGGAGAGTAGAGGACGTCCCGCACGTCCTGGTGGCGCGCCTGCCGTGGTCCCCACTTGCGGAGCTGGGAGGTGAGGGCATGCTGGAAGGCGCGGCGGGCGTAGGCTCGAGGGTGGGCGGCGGCTCGAAGCTTCTGGGCGTTGTCCGCGAGCAGCCGCATGAGAACATCTTGGCGCAGTTCGTCGACGGCGCCGCTCCCGAGCACACGCACCGCGGAGTGTGGTGGCGTGAGCAGTGTCGCGAGGTGCTTGGCCAGCGCCTCGAGAATTTCAGGCCGAACCTCACTGCGGAGGGCTTCGACCGCCAGGTCCAGTGGGTGTGGATGTGGTCTGGACAACGTTGGACTCCCCGCCACCTGCCGGCGAGCGAGTAGTGCCCCGCGCTGCGCCCTGCAAGCGACCCTCCCCGAAGAGCATCTTCAGTGACGACGCACCGTCCGAGCCCCGCGAGCGGTAGACCGTCGAGGTCCGGGTGCGTCGTTCAGCTGGCCTGCTGACTCGACCCTTCGGGTTCGCTTGCGTGCGCAGCTCACCGTTGTCCCGGTCGACAGCTGCCCTTGGCGTTTGGGCCTCCTGCAGGACCGGGTGGTCGCCCGCCAGGAGGTCGAGCGCGGTCCAGACGGAAACGAGCTCGACATAGCAGTTGCCTTGGGTGAATCGCTCGCCGGCATGGCGGTTGTCGATGACGAACACCGTGGGAGGTTGGCTTCGACGCCGCATCCGAAGGGGGACCCCCGGTAGGCGCGGCAGGCAAGGGTGCATGGTGTCCAGCAGGTGGGGGCACAAGATACCCACCAGCAGGGCATCATGACCGACTGGTGGCGTCCGCAGTACTCTGAGGGAGGAGGCCTTGATGACCATCCTGCCGTGCTCCGTGTCCAGTCCCCCAGCTCAGGCGCCGTCAGGAGCGCCTTCGTCACCCTGGGCGTGCGTCCGAGACGCCACAACTCTGCGTGACCTGGCCGCCCTCCGACGCGTGCGTCCAACCGACTGGCACCTGAAGATGCACCAAGCGGCGCATCGTGTAGGCGCCTCGGCGACCGTAGCAGAGGCCTTGCGCGCAGGCGGGCAAGGGCAGCTGCTTCCCGAGTCTGCTTCCGACCGGGAGGCCAACCGCCTGAAGAAGGTCCGGCACTGCGCCCGGCGCCTTGTCGAGGCCTATGGCGATGTGCGGCTGTCCCGAATCGACGAACAGTGGCTGCTCAGGGAGCGTCGTGGGGTCCATTGGCGAGACGCGTGCTCAAAGGATGTTGCCGGTGCCTGCTTCACCCTCCTGCGGAAGCTGGTGTACCGGGCGGACGTGGTGGACCGCCACCGACCCCGAGTCCGGTCTCGATTGCGGCCGATGCGTCGGTCTCCCATCGACGCTGAACCTCCGAGGCGCACAGTCGCGAGGTGGGGGGATGTGGAGCTGCTGATTGCCCACGCCGAGCCAAGGGTGCGCGCTGCTGTGGTCTTGCAGGCGCACATCGGGGCGTCTCCGGGCCGCGTGTTGGAGCTCCGGGTCGGTGACCTCTTCCTACAGGATGGAGCGGTGCGGGTCTGGGTCCCTGGCCCTGGAGACCGGCTCGAGCCTGTGTACTACGCATTGCCTCCGGATGCGGTCCGGGCCCTCCGGCCGTGGCTTCGGCGGCGGGCGCGGCTTGGTTCGGAAGCCCTCCTGTTCCCGATGCGAGGGGCGCCCACACGACCCACACGTTCACTTGGAAAGGCCCTACGGCGCGAAACGAGGCGGCTGGGCCTTCCGCCAGTGACCCTCCAGGAGGTGCAGCGACTGGCGCGGGCGGGGCTGCGGGACATGGGTGGTACCCGGGCACAGGTTCGTGGCTCGAAGCGGGTCCGTCCGACACAGCGACGTCCATCGCCGAAGCTGCTGGCGCGGCACCGGCAGGGCTGGTCGTTTCAGCAGGGTGCAGGTGACGTCGAGGTTCCACTGCGGGCACCGAGGCACTGTGGTGCCGACCAGCCCGAGCAGGGTCGGGGGTCGAAGCGCGGTCGGAAAGGCGTATGGCCCGTGACTCCAGTTGTGCGGAATGCCAAGCCACCAGGTGAGCCCGGACCTCGTGCCCGGGTCGACCCGGACCCGGCCATGGTACTGCCGCCGGAGGTAGAGCCGACTCGGACGAACGAGTGGCCAGCACCCGGGCTGGCAATGGCGGAGAACGTGCCGACCGCGGCGACCACACACACCACCGTGGTGGTGCGGGGCTACACGCAGAACGAGCTGATGACGATGTTCCAGCAAGGGGTTTCAGCGGGGGTGGGGCTGACGGAGTGGCGTCGAACCCGGGGTGAGTAGGGCCCTGGGGACACGGGGAGCGATGAGTTGGGGGGTTCGCTGGTCGCAGTGCGTCGACCGGATGTCGCTGCCGGTGGACCGATGCGGGGCTCTGTCGAAATTGGGGTGGCGCTCGGCCGTATGGTCGCCTGAATTGCGGCCACAGGGCCGTGGGAGCCGAAATCGACCGGCTTGGCCGGGTTGCGATGGGTTCGCCCAGTCCGGCTGTGCGGCAGGTTTCTGTCGGATGAAGGACCGACGGTTTCTGTCGTGGAGAGCGTGTATCTCCGATGACCTCGGCGTTCTGGGGAAGTCCGACACGCTCGGAGTTCAGCTTGGTGTCAGAGCGCCAGCTGGGTGTACAGGCTCTGCCGCGGCCTACTCCCCTTCGGTGGCCGGGTTGGATGGGGCAGCAAGCTCACGGGACAACGACCGAGCCACATCCAACATGACCCGAAGCCCGGCTGGAGGCAGCTGGTCCACGAGTGCCTCCAGCTGGAGGCGCTCTGCTGCCTTGTCTGCAGTCCCCAGTCCGGCTGCGACAATGTCGACCGGGGAGGCCTCCAGAGCGTCGGCGATGCGGATCAGCAACGGCATGGAAGGGGCGCCGACCCCCCGCTCGAGCTGGCTGATCCACTCCGGACTGGAGCCCACTCGCTCTGCCAGAGCCTCCTGCGTGAGCTTCTTCGCGCGTCGACGAGTGGCGATGGCTCGCCCGATTCCTCGCTGGACTTGTTCGACTTGCACCCGCGACTCCCAGTTCGTTCTCCAACTGGACCAGTGGGTGAGCGGTCAATCCACGAAGTGAAAACTTCAGCGAACGCGGTAGGCTGAAGTTAGGAGCACGGGTGAGGTCGTGATCCTGGAGTCCTGACCTCGATTGGTGGGCGGCAGCGCTTGGCGGACGGCGTCGCCTCGCCCGCCTGGACGTCTCAGACCATGCTTCTGGAGGGTTGATGACTGGAACCGAAGTGCTGATGAAGAGGTCAATCTGGTGCTGTGCGGTCGTGCTGGGTGTGCTCGCGACTGCCTGTGACGATGGGACGCCGCAGGAGAAGGAGTCGGACCTTGCGGTTGCCGATGCGGATGGGGACGGCTTCTCCGTCGACGATGGAGACTGCGACGACAACGACGCCTCCGTCGGCCCGACCGCTGAGGAGGTCGCGTACGACGGTGTGGACCAGGACTGCGATGGTGAGGACCTCGTCGACGCCGATGGAGACGGTGCCGTTGCCGGTGAGGTCGGTGGGCCGGACTGTGATGATGAAGACAGCGCCGTCCATCCAGGTGCCACCGAGGTGCCTTACGATGGGGTCGACAATGACTGTGTAGACGGTGACCTGGTCGATGTGGACGGGGATGGCTTCGACGCCACACAGGTCGGTGGGCCCGACTGTGACGATGAAGACGCCACCGTCCATCCCGGAGCGGCAGACCTGGTGGGCGATGGCGTCGACCTGAACTGCGACGGGCTGGACGGTGTGGATGCCGACGGTGATGGGTTTCCGTCTGAGGCCAGTGGAGGTGCGGACTGTGACGACGGAAGTGCCGAGACCTACCCGGGGGCTCCCGACCCCCACGGCGATGGCATCGACCAGGACTGTGATGCTGCAGATGGCGTGGACCGTGACGGGGATGGCTACGTGTCTTGGGAAGCCGGGGGGCTGGACTGTGACGACAGTTCGTCCGTGATCAACCCTGATGCGTCGGACATCGTCGGTGATGGTGTCGACCAGAACTGTGATGGGGTGGATGGCACGGACACCGACGGTGACGGGGTGCCCTCACTGGCGAGTGGTGGGGACGACTGTGACGACACGGATCCGTCTGCGTTTCCAGGAGCTGAGGAGACCTGGTACGACGGAGTGGACCAGGGGTGCGATGGCGGTGACGACTACGACGCCGACGGCGATGGAGAGCAGTCCGATGGGTACGGCGGGACGGACTGCGACGACACCGACGCCACGATTGGGCAGGGTGTGACGGAGACCTGGTACGACGGGGTCGACAGCGACTGCGACGGAGCGAATGACTACGATGCTGACGGCGATGGGTTCGAGAGCGACGCCTACTCGGGCACGGACTGCTTCGATGCGTCGGCGGATGCGTGGCCCGGGCAGACGGCGTTCTTCACGGTGGACCGTGGAGACGGGAGCTTCGACTACGATTGCGATGGGTCGGAGGAAGAGGAGACCGCTTCCACCATTGGTGCCTGCACCTGCGATACTTCGGCGCTTGTATTCGAGATGCACACTGAAGGGTGGGTGACGGGCGCAGGGGCCTGCGGTGAGTCGGGTGCCTACATCAGCGACGATACTCACTGCCCCAGGACCTACTGGGACGGATTCACGGGCTCGACCCTGAACTGCTACCACTACTTGGTTTCGGGCACGACACGAACCTCTGGCTGGCCCGTCTACGGTGCCAGCAGCGTCACTCAGGCGTGTCGATAGCCTGCGTATGGCACCAAAATGCTCCACGGATGCTGCCGAGCTTGCGGCGGTGGCGCTGGCACCGTGGACACCTGGGACCAGGATGCCCCCACTTTGCCCGAGCTGGACCGTTGCTCGGTCGGCTGGCAGGCCGAGCTCACCCGACTGCCCCTGATGGCCGGCCCTGGCGAGCCGTTGACCGTGTCGAACGTCGAGTACCGGAAGATGCCGGGGCGACCGTTGGTGGCCCAGGCGCTGAGGGGATTGGAGGCGTTGAAGACGGCCTCCCGCTCGGCGCCGTTGGCGGGCTTCATGGCGCCCATGAAGTTGCGACGGAAGACCCGTGGTGCCCGTTGGTCGAAGCGCCAGTAGTGGAGGGCCACCGAGGGGTCGATCTTCTGCAGCTCTCGCTCGAGGTCGAGCATGTAGGCCCGGTGCCAGG
>Ga0213833_1000737_pt1 | contig 28266 bp, 45 predicted proteins | sample SWATP21_FD_160575 | JGI IMG/M metagenome (GOLD analysis project Ga0213833, IMG submission 160575) | Coastal seawater microbial communities from Marineland, Florida, United States - SWA TP2 #1 | ecosystem: Environmental > Aquatic > Marine > Coastal | place: USA: Florida | collected 2016-08-14 | reverse complement strand
GCGCTTTCTCCTGTGCCACATGCCTGCACTAAGCCATCCAGAGCGGCTACTGGGGCCGGTGCAGGCCGTAAGCGAGGGAGCGGCCGATCGTCGTCCCCCACCACAGCAGCTGGAAGTGTGCGCGGGAACCGGTGTGGTGGCGGTGTCAAGGGTGGGTCGCCCGCCTCCGTTTCGTTGCTTGCACCGTTGCCATTGGATCACCGTGGACTAGTAGTAGGGGGCACAGGAGGGCCCAAGGGGGTGCCGACGCTGCCGGTAGGTGTGAAAACGGAGCATGGTACGTTGTTCGTGGGGTTGTGGGTCCACCCTCTACACTGCTCCTCACCCCGACGCGCGCTTGACTGTTACACTGCACAGCTGTGAACGCGCTTATTTCACAGTCCTATCCCTCCGTTGGGGTCGGACAACCTGTACATCCACCCCCACTGGTCCCAGTTCCTGTCTCAAGCGACACGCCTGACACACGTCCTGTGCCAGCCACTGCCGCTTCCGCGCCAGCCGCTTCTGCGACAGCAGAAGCTTCTGTTGCCGCCGCTGTTCTTGATCACATTAGCAACAGCGGTGGTGGTGCCGTTGCGACTGCCTCGGTCCCGGTGTCTGCTGCGCCTCCCCGACCCGCACTGGGTCGCGCCGTATCGGCTCCTGAGCCACGCACGGCGGCACAGCGCCGCCGCGCTGAGGGTCGTGACAACACGAAGCGTGCGCATGCAAGCGCTGGCCGTGGGAGTGGGAGTGGGGTTGGGAGTGGGAGTGGGAGTGGTAGTGGGGTGGGGAGTGGGAACGGAAGTGGGAGCAGTGGGGGTGGCACCCGCCGTGGCGTCACCGGCTCAGCCGCTGTGTGTCCTGTGTGCAGCCAGCAGCGGCGGAGGTTGTCTGTGTTTTACCACAGCGACGTGCTGGTGTGTGTTGCGTGCAAGGTACGGTCCTCTCCGGGGGAGGGGGGAGAGGTCTTTTTTCGGTGAGCGGTGTGCACGGCTCTGTTCAGTGGCGCTCACGATGAGGTTGGGCGTGATGTGTGTGTGTGTGTCGTTGTTGTGTTGCAGGATTTCTTTCGTCGCATGGTGCGCAAGGCGCGCGAGAACAGCTCCGATGAAAAGATGACCCCGGACGCTCTGCGGCGCAGCGACGTTGCCAAAAAGTTCCCGCGGCTTGTGAATTGTTTGGATGGTGGCATGAATCCACTGATGGTGCGTATCAAAGCACCACACCGCTCCGCTGAAGGCTAGCTTGCATGGTTGGGATGTTCGTGTGTGTGCCAACTTCTCACTTTTTCCCGGTCTTGCCCGTGTTCCTGCACCTCCCCAACATGCACCGGCACATACACTTGTTTTCCACACAGGTGGGAGTGCGACAGTACGTTTGGCGAGACCCCGTGCGACGCGCCAGGTACGCCAAGAAGAAGCAAACCTCCAAGGCCGCAGCAGCAGCTGCTCCTGCACGCGCACGCGGTCGCAAGGCCACCCGTGCCCGTGCCACTCCCCGCGCTCGTGCCAGTGCCGGTGCCCATGCCAGTGCCAGCACTAGTACCAGCGCGAGCGCCGTCGGGATGGCCCCCAGTGCCCGCGTCCCAACCAACAACAAGCGCAAACCATCCAAGGCCCTGCTGGGCACGCACCCCGCCAGTTGTGCGACCAAGCACAGCAGACGCGGCCTTGCCGTGTCGCTATCCGCGACGTTGGTCCACACCACTCCGACCACAGCTGCCTCCACCGCCACCGCCGCCACTGAAGGCGGTAAGGTACACGCGAGCATGGGTGTGGACGCCGCCGCGCGCGCAGTGTCTTTGCGACCCTGCGTTTCCCCGTCCGCCGGTGACGACGACGCGCCGCTGTGGCGTCACGGCGCGCGTCGCTCCTCACTCGCCACTGCCGCTGTCTCGGATGGGCATGCGGCGGTGATGCTTGGTGCGCTGCACCCGTCCCGCGCCCTCCCCAACAAGGGGGATGCTTCGTCGCCACCAGCGCGGTGTGGTGACTACCAACACGGCGCCCGCCGCCGTCGTGTCAGCTCGAGCAGTGACTTCACCTGGGACGACGAGGTGGAGGAGGACAGCATGGAGCGCAGTGACGATGACAGTCTGACCAGCGTCTCGTCAGGGACACGCCCCGGATCATGGCCCCGTGGAGGGCGGCAAGCAACAACCGCACACGCGATGTCCATGGCACTGGCGCCGTCGCTGCCACACACACCACCACCGCCGATAACTGCTTCCACATTCCCCACCTCGTCGACTGCCGCCGTCCAGAGCAGAGCGGTCACCACCGCGGGTGGCAGCGGAACAGAGGGTGATGCGGATGTGGATGCGGATGTGGACATGTTGAATGACCCACCACGCCTCCACCCCCACCACGCAAACGGGGTGGTGCGCTCACCACATATCGAAGCAAACGGGGTGGTGCGCTCACCACATGATGTCGAAGCCGTCACACCGATTGCGCTGGCTGCCTCCACGTCGCCTGACCCTGCCCCTTCCTCCGCCTCTTCCTCTGCATCGGCGCCTGCGTTTGCACCTGCGCCTGCGCCTTCATCGGCCGCAGCGTCTGCGTCTTCGGCGACCCCAGCTGCCGTGGTCACCGTGTCGTCCAATCCGCCTCGACCCCGCCACGTGGGCCGCCTCGTGGCTCTCCGCAACGACACGACCGTTCCCCCCGCGACCGCCGGTGCGCTGGCCCCGGTCCCTTGTCAGCAGTTCCTGGTGGACGCTGGCGTGCTGCGGCAGCGGCTGGGCACACCCGGGGCGTGTTGGGTGGTGGGGTGTTCCGGCGCTGCCCCCATCGTGGAGCTGGCGTGTGGGGGTGGTGGTGGTGGTGGTGGCGGCGGCACACACGGCGGTGGGCGAGCCCGGGCAAGGAAGCCGGCGACTGTTGGGAGTGGCTTGTGTGGTCACAGCAGTGAAGATGGCGCCGGTGGTGCGAGGGTGGGTGCTCAACGGAGCACCAAACCTCCTATTCGGTCCAGTTTGGGGACTGGTGCTGGTGCTGGTGCTGGTGCTGGTGCTGGTGCTGGTGCTGGTGCTGGTGCTGGTGCTGGTGCTGGTGCTGGTGCTGGTGCTGGTGCTTGGCAGTCCAGCTTGCCCACCCGTCGGCAACAGCTGTGTGCATACCACCGCTTTGGCAGCGGTCGACACGGTGAAACCCGAATGACTGGACAACCGTTTGTGGCACGTGTGGCCACAGACACGGGCGTGCGACGCGCGTACGTGCAGGCCTGCGATGCGAAGCACCCGTTTGTGTGGAAGTGGGTGAACGAGTTTGGTCGCGCCTCCACCGGCCACACCCGTGCGGTGTGTTTGTGGTGCGAGACGCTTTCCCATGTTGTGCCGCCCCATGCGCCCACCGCACATCCCTCACACACACGCACCACCACGACCTCGCCATCATCGTCATCGTCATCGTCGGGGCCCGCGTCCCGTGCTTCGCTCCACAGCAAGCCCCCCGTGGGTGGCGCCACAGATACTGCCGCTGCCGCTGCCGCTGCCGTGCACCAACAGCACAACATTGGCGATGGAAGCAACCCTACTGGGGGTGGCGCGCGTGGACATGGCGCTATCGGTGCGGGAACAAGCGGAGCGCCCAGTGTGCATCCCCACACCCTGGGCGCCTTGTTCCACCCGGCTGTTGTGCGTGAATGTGGTGGCCAGAAGCACAGCACCAACGGCGCTGCTGGGGTGACGGCGAAACAGTCTGGCCAGCCAACATCTGCGCACCCTCAGGTTAGGGACTCCCCGCGCCATGCCGCCTGTTCCTCTTCCTCCTCACCACTAGTACCATCACCATCACCATCACCGTCGTCGGCGTCGTTGTCACGTCACGTGAGTGGCGCCGAGGCTCGTGACGATGCCGGCGCCGCCTCTGAAGAAGGGCAACCCGCGGCGGTGGTGGGACATGGGCATGGGCATGGACGTGGGTACGGGCACGTGCCCACCTTCGGGCCGTTTGCACCCGCCGTGTGGTCACCACCTGCACTCGCAGCCTCACCCGCCTTCACCACAAACACCCTCGCACCTGCCGTCCCGACATCTTCGCCCACATCCACCACCACCACATCCACCGCCACCACCACCACCACCACCACCACCACCACCACCGCTGCTGCTGCTGCTGCATGCGCGACCTACGTTTGTTGCCAAGGCCAAAGTTCCCCTCCCCCCATGCGTCCTGGCCCGGTGCGCCGCGTGGCTGTACCCGGCGCGTTTTCGGTGCGCATGAGGTCCGCACCCCGCCTCGCGACCGCCTCCAGCGCTTCCGCTTCCACCATCACTGCGGTGCCCGATGCACGTGCGGTGGCGAATCCCGCCCCGCATCCGCATCCGCATCCGCATCCGCATCCGCATTCGCATCCGCATCCGCAGCCGCAGCAGGTGATCCCAGTGGCGTCGCTGGCGGTGCCTGTGGTGGTGTCGAAGCCAGTGCCCCAGCCGGTGCCGTTTGGGGGCGGAGTGTCCACCGGGGGTAGCGCCAGTGACAGCGGAGTGTCCACCGGGGGTAGCGCCAGTGACAGCGAACACAGCGTCAGCACTGAGCCAACGGGTGCACGTGAGGACGTGGCTCCCTGCGTCCTCCACTCACCGCCCCGCTCGCCGCCGAAGCGCAACTCGTCACACTCCAGCTGGTTCAGCGTGGGGAGCACGGGAAGCGCCAGCAGCACCATGGGGGAGCCAGGCACGCCGAAGCTGCAAGGCCATCGGCCTGGGTGCCACAGTCGTGCATATGCGCAGCACCATCGTCGCTGGGGGCTGGGCACGAATATGGCCGCGACTATCCCTCACGCCGCAGCAACCCACTTGTGCTTGGTCATCCACGGCACCGTTATTGGTGGTATTGAAGTCACACGTACGGGGGTTCGATGTGCACGGCGGTTGGTGGTTGTATCGCACGTGTGTCTCGGCTGAGTTGCTCACATGTGGTGCGTGTTTCTTATTTCTGTCTGCTGGTATGGAACAGCCTTCCACACCCTGGCCCATTGCCGCGAGATGATCCGGGACGAGCTAGATGCCCCACCGAAACACTACTTATTCCAGTGCGTTGCCCTGCGGTGCTGCTTGGCTGCACAAGAATAGTACAAACGGAGCTCACACACATGTGCCCCTGGTTCTGTCCGCTCACCGCTGTGTTGTTCCTTGCAGATACAAAGGAGCACCTGTGGCACGAAAACAAGAGGCTCGGCGTTTGGCCATCGCCGCTTCCGTTCCTTCGCCAGCTGCTTCTGGTGACGACGTGCACGCAGTGGAGGAGCCATCCGCGCGCCTGCTGCTGCTCCCTCAACCACAGGCGCCCTCGCCACCTCTCAGCGTCGCTGTGTCTCCGGAAGCATCGTGAGCTTCGTGACCATGTGTGCACGAGGCGAGGATGTGGGAGAGCACACGGGTGTGCACTGCAGAGGTGTGCGCTGTTTTGTTGTTTGCTTTGTTGTTGTTCTGTTTGCACCCCCTCCCCTACGTTGTCCTTTCGTTCTGCATTGTGCATTGTGCATCACGTGGGTGTGGTACTCTTCCAAACAACCTTTCATTGCGTTTAGTTCGTACTGGTCACCACTTGGCTGCGACACACACGACGCAAGAACGAGATCACGTGACGAGCCCGCCTACTCCTCAGACACTTCCTCAAGCGCAGCAGATGACATGGTATGTGCAATAACATCATTGCGAATCCAGTTCACGAAACGCGTGTAGTACTGCCCTGGCTCCACTGCGGAGATGCCTGTGGATTCACCAGAGACACATTCCACGACAGAACCAAACATGACGAAACAGCAACAAAAAGAAGGCTACACGCGTCAGTCCCTATGCTTTGCGACAACCACGCTTGGTTGATGTCTCACCAGAGGGATTCATACAGCGCAGTGATATTTTGAACCATCGCTCCACGCGCTTGGCTTGGTTCCACTTTTGCAGGACGTCAATAATACCTGGAGAAGCACAGCCATTATGAAGGAGCTGCAAATACGCGCGCGCGCACACAACACACAACACACAACACACACACACACACACACACACATGCATACTCCTACACACACACATGGCCCCACACGTGGGCGTACCCAAGAAGTACACCTCGGGTCCTTCCACAACTGCTGCCTGCATGCCACCGTGGTACCTGCAACGAGGGTACCACACGCACACAATGCAATGAAGGGCAGCACATGCAAGGTCCGTCACCGCATCACATCCTGACAGCCACTACCACCACACTGCGCACAGCAACGGACTCGTTGATGTATGAGGGTCCCCGGAATGTTGTGAATGACGACTCACGCCCCTTGGCTTCCTCACTGCCAGCATCCTTCGTCTCAAGGGGGAGTGGAATGAACTCTCGGCGCGAAAGGTGCCGGTTGCGAGCGCTGGCACCACCGCCTGCTCCGCCATCGGCGCCATCAGAACCGGAGGATGGGACAACTGTTCGTCGCACCTGGCCCACCTCCACCTCCAACACAGTGTTCGTGCCGCTGGCAGTGGCACCACGCCTGTCGCTGCTGCTGATGCTCCGTCTTGACGCCCCCAGTGCCTCGTCACCATGTCCCACAACCCCGCGTGGCGCCGCACCGTGTTGCTCTCCTGCAACAGGCGCTGCACCCGTGGCGGGTGTGGCTTGTGGACGACCACCACCCCCCGGCGAAGCACCGGCCAGGTCCAGGTCCACATCGTCGGCGCCCTCCTCCTCCTCCTCCGTGTCGCCGGCGTGGATGGGAGCCAGAGGGACGGGTGTGGTGGACCCCATGGGCGTGACCATGGGCAGACTGCGGTTGGACGGAGCCGTGACCGGCGCCGTTGTGGAGGCTGTGGAGCCGTAGCTGCGTCGTGACTCTTCGTCAGACGCGGCACCACCACCACCTGCAAGGACCCCCAACAAACAAACCCGTGGCGCAAGTTGGGCCGCACAACCAACAATGTTCAACACGAGAGAGCCACGTTGAGAGCCAGTGAGCAGGGGAGCAAGACGATGCCACCCGCACAAGTGCATGTCACTGCAACGCACTGCGAGGGGTGATTGCAACCATGGAAGCAGGAACGGGAGAAGAATCCTGGCTCCCAGTGGTGTAGCGGCGGACGAGGACAGCAGTGGAATGCTGTAGACACAACCAAGTCCAGGTCAGTACGCAGTGATGAGACTACTCGTCACGTCACCACACGGCACCATGCATAGCAGCACAGCACAACACAGCAACGGACCCGCTTGGCGTGGATTTTGAAACGAGCGCGGTGTACCCCGAGCAAGAGACTGTAGTCCATGATGCCATGATCACGAAGGAACGACGCCTGCGCGTCGAACACACCATACGCAACCAATGAAGCGACAGCACACCAACGCTACAAGCACGGCGGGCACGTGCGTGCGTGCGTGCGTACGTCCTGTCGGATCTGCTGAATCACAGTCTCCGTCCGCAGCCCCAGCCGCAACTTGAACTTGAGGTCGTTGTCCTTGAGCGTTTGGCGCGCCACGTGGGGGTGTCGAAGACGAGCGGGGCAGCGCGCCCCCCTTTTGCCGACCCGGAAGTTGCGCTTGCAGTACTGACAGAACGCCAACGAACCGGCGCTAGGTGGCTTGGCGCTGCGATTCACGGTGGAGCCCTGGCGCACAGACAACGCGTTGGTGTGAGTGTGGAGTTGGCGTTGGTGCGGCAATGGCAGCACGCCGCTATCTCGACGCGGTTGTTTTGGTGGGGTGGATGAGTGGGGTGGGTGGGTGGGTGGGTGGGTGGGTGTACCTTCAAATCGTACGTCTCATGGACGGACCGGTCCTTGGAGTGGAGCATGTTTGTCATGACCGTGAAGTAGATTTGCTTGCCGTACCTGCCAGCACATGCACAACGTCAAGCGCACGACTCGATGCACACGCAGTCGCCTTGGAAAGAAATCGGTCGGCGTAAAGGCGTTTGTGATTGGTAGGGGGGATCGTACATCGTGATGCAGTAGCTGCCCAAGAACTTTGTCAACAGCGTGTCTGGATTATTGCGGATGTAACCACAGTACTCGTGCACCAGAGTGTCCAGCACCTCTTTCTCCTCCTGTTGACATGCCATGGTGGCGACGTACAGGCAGATGAGAGGGCGACGCCAGCATCACACGGGAACAAAGTGGAGGGGAGGGAACCTCAAGCTCAAAATGGCCACGCTCGTCGCACGCAGACGTACCCGGGTCAACGTTTTGACCACAAAACGCCGATCCTTGCTGAAATACATGAACGCACCACTGCTGCCGCCGCTGAAGTTTCCCTCGATTGTCTGCAGTAAGCCCACACAACAGTCTGTCAAGCTAACCAAACAACAAGGGGGAGAGATCGCGAATGCGGCACCTCAGCACCACAGCACCACGAGGAACACACCTCGGACAGCGAAGCTGCAAAGTCTTCGTTGGAGATGCCCAACGCAGCGCGCACGTGCTGGAACGTGCCCTCGTGGAAGTCTTGGAACAGAAACTTGTCGTGGGGCACCACCCGAGACTTGGACGGGGTCAACGAGACTCCCATCGTTTGCAGCGCCGCTTCCGCTGTCGTGCCAGCGAACAGGTGCGGGGCACTGGCACAAGAACAAATGGAAGAACAAACGACAGAAAACAACAAGAAAGGACACCAAAAGACAAAAACACCAAAGCAACATGAGGCAGTGCCCACTTCCACCACCCACCCCCACCCGCGCCTCCGCAGCACCACAGCACCACCCACACGAACCTCTTCTTCTTCTGCAACAGCGGCGCTCCAAGGCTCCCACGTCGGCCGTTCTTGCGGCGCTTTGAACCTCTCGATGCGGGAGCGGCAGTGGCAGTGGCAGCTCCCGCGCTGGACGAAGCAGACGTGCTCGGCGCCGCGCGAGAGGCTGGAGCAGACTTTGCGCTACCAATGGTGCGCGTGGAGGTGTCGCTTTCCACGATCGACCGAGGGAGACGCCCCAACAACAGTGTGCGGAATGTGAAAAAGTCATACTGGCTCGATGGTCGCTGCAGCACGAAGTTGCGGATGCTACGCAGTGCATGGGGGTCTGTTGAGGTAGTTTGTGCCCGCAACAGGGACAACTGGAACATCCTCGAACCCAGCAGCGTCACAAAGCAAAGCGTGTCAGTGCGTAAAAACGCGACGTCTCCAAAAGATCACACATACATACACACATACACACACACGCAAGTGGTGTGAGGCAAGTGGAACGAACCCGAGCTGCGCCCTTGCTCAAGGCAACTGCCTCTCGAACGCCTGCGCTCGTGTAAAACATAATTTCGCGCTTGAGGGCAACGTTCAGAGCAGGAGACAGGTCAATGTCCTCTGCACAACCAAAAAACCAAACCAAAGACGAACGACAAATGCGGTGCCAACCATGAGCACGCACGAGCAACAACGCGCCACCACAACGCCGACCGTCTCACTTGTGACAGTATCGCCCAAGTTTTTCTGGCTCAACTCGATTGCCTCGGAGATGTCGTTGGTCCAAAGCCAGACCAGCAACACCACAGCATCACGCATGCCAACAATGATCGCAAACGCGATGCGCAGGTTGTGGTTGTGGTGGTCCAGCTGAAGCGCAAACAGAATTGCAGCAGCAAGTGTCCAGTATGGGAACAAGCCAACCACATAGCTGTCCAGTCCAGTCCATCAACGCACCACCACACCAGCCAAGTCACACACAGACAGTCAATCTACAGCGGAAGCAAGTGGTGCTCCGGACGGTTGCACTGCCACCTACCGCAACGTCGAGATGAAGGCAAACAACCGCGTGCGGGCGGTTGTGGGAACACCATTGCTGATTCGGCGACGCACAGAGACCAAGCAGATGATCGCCGTGAAGAACACAATCATCAACGGCACGTAAAACAAGGCCCACATGGCTGGGTTGACATTGAGAACACCAAGGTTGAACTGCTTGATCCAGCACACCGTCAGGTAGTTGTCCGAGCCGTAAATGTATTCGCCGTCAACCTTCAAAGTGGCGACAATGATGCCCATCACAGCTCTGTGGGGATGTCACGGCAACACAGCCGGAGGTGGTGTTGGTCACGCAGTCACGATACTGGATTCGACCACAAACCACTCCTGCGCACGCGGTGGATACGTACGCAATCACAAGCGCACATCCATGGTACAGGCGGGTGTTGACCTTATAGTTGGTGAAAGGGTTGGACAGACAAACGCGAAGGTCCACACATAGTGCGAGGAAGTACAGATCCGCAGCCAGTTGAAAAAATTCTGTCCAGAAAGCGAAGAACTGACAGTTTAGGCTGGAGAACTCGAAGCCCACGAAGTAGCTGGTTGTTGATGCAATGAATTGCGCATAGAAAAGCAAATCGCACACACTGATACGCAAGCAAAGAACACAAGGGGAGTTAGGTGGCGCGTTAAGCACACCAGGAGAAACAGTGAACGAACTGCACGGACCAGCGTGCAATCACCAGCGAGTTCGGGTGCTTGCGCAGTGCCTTGAACCGCACAAAGGTGAAGATGATGATGCAACAGCACACAACAGATACACTGCATGAGCATAGAAGCGCCAACTCAAACGAGAACGACGGGTGTGGATCGCCGTCCAACATGGTAAAGGTTCGTGGCCGTGCCCGTCACAACCACCATGCCGCGGCCCTGGAATTTGTGGGTACATATGTGGTGTTTTTCGGGTTGGTGTTGCGAGCGTGGGCACGCGCCAACACGCAACAAGAAGCAACACACAGAGGTGGCGATGGGACGACGTGTGCCTCACACCACAGCATCCGGTGACGGCGTATCCAAAACTGCTACAGTTGGTGACATAGCCTGGTTTGTTCCGAATCTGATTGGGTACCTTCGATTGGCGCTGGTGCTGGGGTTCGTTGTCTGTGATTGCCTCGAGGCATGGAACACAGCCGTGCTGCTTTACCTTGTATCGGCTCTCCTCGACGGCGTCGATGGCTTCCTTGCGCGTCGTTTGGATCAATGCTCCAAGTTTGGGGAGGTACTAGACGTTGTTGTTGACATGTACGTGCCTGTGTCGAGCCTGGAGCATGCAGCATGGATGCGTCTCGCGGGCTGTGCCTTTGATAGTATCCCCTTCCTCCGTGATGCCCAATACAGCCTCCAGCGTGCATCCCTATGGTCGTTGACTGCAAAGGTTCAACCTCACCTATCAGCCATCGTTGCTGTCATTATCTGCTTTGAGTGGATGTGTTTCGCTTCCACCCACGCACAGTACGTGGCTTGGTTATGCGCGCCCATCTATCACTCATGTGTGTGACGCTCAGATCCGTTGCTAGCTCCGAAAACTGGAAGGCGCTGTCCATTCCAATGCCCGCATGGCTTCGCTACATGTTCTCCAACAATTTTCGAAACCCGTTGGGTGTTTGTGCGATCGGCGGTACATTTGGGACACCCCTGTTTTTGTACTGTCGGGCCCACCAGGTGCTGCCCGATGTCCTTGATGCGTTTGACACGCCATTGCTGTATTTTGCGTGGTGTTGCAAAGCTCTGGCGATGGCGTGCGAAGCGTGGCTTATCCAAAGCTACGCCCACCGAATTTTGTACCGCGATGCGCTGCTCCGTTCGAAGCGCAAATTGTAGCGGAAGCCACCGATTGTGCGACTCACATTTTGTTTTGGTTCGTTTGTTTCTTGACAACGAATAGTCTACATGTGTACACATGCCACCCCACAAAACCAGCTCACGTATCATCAGCTTGTTCCCACAACAGCGCCAAACAGCAATGGCGGTGCAGTGTGTGTGCACCGTTTCAATTCAATACAATACTGTACACCTGGGCACGCACCGGCACGCAACCTACGCTTCAACAGCAGCCTGTGGTGCGTTGCTCAAACCTCGTCGTGCACGGCACCGCGCAGCGTACTGCTGCTGCAATGTGTGCACCAACTCTCGCGGAGCAGTTCCGGCAACCGTAGATCCCAAAAGCTTGTGGATCTGGCGCATCTGCACCTCTGACGCAGGGGAGTCAAAGCCACGGTGTTGAACACGACAGTCATGGTACAAGCCCACCCGAGTCATCGCCTCATCGCCCGTCAAGTTGTACAGCTTCCCCAACAAAAGACTGCAGATGGTGCCGGCACGACTGCGACAACAGGCAACCCCATGTCACGTTACATACAGGCCACAATCACGAGAAAGCACCACGGACGCGACCACCTACCCGTGGCCACCCATGCAATGAATGTACAGCACGCGCCCTTTGCGCACACGCTTGCACAGATCGGTTACTAGCTGTGACACGGCAGAATCTGGCCCGACCAGACCGTCCACAATGGGGTACCGAATAAACTCCAACTCATTGGGTCGCACAGCCACCGCTCCAGGCGTTGTACACAACAGCGCAGCCGCCTCAGCAAACGTCTGGCATACACACCCACAGATCATGACCCGCACCCCCGTCAAAACCAATGCTAGCAAGTACACCAGAGCACGGTGCATCCAGTGCCGTCCCCCATCTGTGTTTGGGGACATCGGAGTTCCTCATACTGCGCCACAGCACACGCACCCGTTTGTACTGAGGCAGTCTGCGGGTTTCTCGCGCTGGTTGAAGGCACACCACAGTGTCGACGCCTTCGTTCACAATGCTTTCCACAAGCCGGCTGAAGAGCGCAGTCGGCAACACTCTGTGAGACTCGGAAGTAGCCCAACGACAACACAACACGCTTGGCATGTCGCACCGATGCTTTAATGAGTCCTTGTGTCCGGGATACTCACCCACGATCACATGGCGAGGAATGAGCCAGTTGCACGTGGTGGTTGGTCCAGCAAAGTCTGGGAAATGCCGTTTCTTCACCAGTTTGGCACCAGGCTTCGCAGTCAAGCCGAGGTCACTGCAATCCACACAGTACATTTCGTGATGTCATGACACGGCACCACCACTTCGGTAACGACGCAACCTCCACACCAACACAGCATCGGCACCACTGGCACGACAACGACATGGTGTCACACCTGTTCTTGGATTCAGGCGGGGCGTACTTGCAGTACAAAATGCGCGCCGGAGCAGCGGAGGCGTACGGCTCTGGAAGTGGGGGCAACGGCGGCAACGGTGGGGGGCGAGGCGGAATTGCAAACCCTCGGGGACTTCCGCCGGGCTCATAGCTGGGTGGCACCACAGCCACCGCCGAATACCAGACGAGCTATGTGTGAGATCACGCTACAAACATGACACAGCCCAAACACCACGCAGCCAGCTCGTCCACGGACGTGGAGGATGGAGTTGCGAGAACAAAACTCTTGAAGCGATCCAGTAAGGAGGGCGTGCGACGGATCGAGAGCTGCTTACTGCTACCACGGCCAGCGTGGTCTTCTTTCAAGGAGTTGCTGGAGCGAGATCGCGTCAGGGGATGTGGGAGCTTCGCAACGGGCGGCGTCTGTCCAATGCAATTCCCAGCAAGGCGGACACCAAGAAAGCAGGAATTCAATCAGTTCACAAAGCCAGTGAAAGGACCAAAAACAACAACAAAAAACGGGGCACACACACAAGTGCGGATCGGCGCAAAAGTGGAGTGGAGGGTTAACACAACAAACCGGCCAAGAAGCGCCAACTCACGCAACGAACCGTAACAACATCGGTGTGCACCAAGCCATCCTGCACCGGTTCCTCCCATCGAGCATACCCGCTACTGGGAAGCTGCATGCGCCCAGTGAAGGGCGCGGCGTCGGCATCAGACGACCGTCGCGCCTCCTCCGCAGCCATGCGGTTGCGACGCGGCTGAGGCGAGCCGGTCACCAATGACGCGCTGTTTCGGCCAAACAGGGCTGCGGCGGGAGGCATCTCAAAGCCAACAAGTTCGGGCTGCGATGGCGTCGGAGTGAGCACAGCCAAGGGCCGCAGCAGCTGCTCCTGACTTTTCGTGAACTCGACGCTGGAAGAGGCGCACGACACCAAGCCAACGATTTTGTTTTTGTTGGGGCGGGGGAAGGCGCGCACACCAGGTGGAAACGAGACGCACTGCGTGAGCTACGGAATGGTGCATGCTTTTCATGGAATGCACACACAACATGCGAATGACGTACAGTGGTGCCTCTTCCTGTGCGTGAGCAACAGTTGTTGACGGTTCAACGAAAGGTATGCCCATTTTCTCCGCATGACGGCGTCGGGCGTTCATTGCAGCGCGGTGAAACCTGATCTTGAGCTTTGCGAGGATGGGGAAGCGGAGCTTGATGGTGATGGCAGCCTCGACGTCGTTGGGCGACGCGTACACGCGGTCACGCTGTTGCACAGTGAGGGCTTCTAACACCTTTGAGCCATTGCGTGTGATCCAACTGGGAGCGTACGGCGGTGCAAAAGCATGGAAGTGCAAGGGTCAGAAAGACAAAAAACAAACGGCGGTGCGAGAGTTGAACGCGGCAACACATAACCATACGGGTGAATGCGGGCTTGTTGCAACGTTAACCGGTGCTTGGGGTTTGGTTCCAGAAGCCGGCTGATGAGATTTGCGAGGGACGGTGTCACAAACCGAGGCACTTGCACGCGCTCTTTCAGAGCAGCCTGAACCGCTTTTCGGCTTCTACCTTGGTACCTGTGCCGCATCGCGCCCACATCATCGGCACCGAAGTCACACAGGCACATCGTGAGACATGCAGTGCGCTATGAACGTCATGATGGCCCAAACGTACGGAAGATCTCCACATATAAGACGGAAAAGGATGACACCGACAGCCCACACTGCGGGAGAAACGAGGTGAGAATGCGGCGTGTGCTACAGGGGTTCGACGATTACATGCCACCCTCCAGCCAAATACCTATGCCCTGCACACACAACGCACAATCTGCAGCACGGCCAGAGTATGGGGCGGCCTCAAAACACTCGGGACTCTGCTCCACATCCATTCGCAAAACGCGTGGTTAGCGCACCACGAACCCGCTCGACACAGGACACGCGTTGAGTAGCAGACCTGGTAGATCCACGTCCCCCACAGGCCCTCCATGCTGTCATCCTCTGTGTCATGCACGTGAGAAATGCCAAAGTCACATAGCTTCGCGCGTCCGTCTTCAGTGAGCAACACGTTCTCGACCTGGCCACCGCAACGGATGGGTCAACGCCACTGCCCGCAACCAACATGCTACGCAACCACAAACTGCCACCTCACCTTGAGATCCCTGTGGACTATGCGCTGCATGGTTCAAGAAACAAAGGAGATCAAAACAACTACGCACAAACGATCACCAACTCAGGCTAAAACTCACCTGAGCATGAAGGTATGTCAGTCCTTGCAGGATGTCGCGAGCCAGCTCCCATGTGCGTTGTTCCGTGAACTTGTCAGTCAAAGCTGGCGACGCAACGAACCAATGTCAGAAATCGTGTCACACTTCAACGCAAACAGTCACACATGTACATACCTGATCGACACAAGATCCCGCCAGGCACATACTCAAGCACGAGGTACAGTTTGTTGCGCGATGGATCATCGATCACCTCATGCAAGCATGTGACGTTGGGATGGCGCAGCTTTTTCAGGACTGCAAGCTCGTGACGGACACCGTTCACGGCATAGCGATTGCCCATTCGCTTGGACACGCGTCTGAACAGCACAACCAAGGGTCAAAACACATCAAGACTGCCAACCCGAAATGTGGTACCTCAGAATCGACTTCTTCGCCACCTTGAGTGCATACTTGCTGCCAGGCTTGCTCACGTCTGTGGCAAGGTACACAGCACTTGTCGCCCCTACACCAAGCGGTCGAGCCTTCAGGATCTTGTACTGGTTCACCTGCTTGTCTGTCGTCATGGAGCGGTCAGCTTTCGTCTCGCGCACACTTTGCCACGCAGCAAGTCCCAGCGCCTGCTCGCTGTCGTCTTCAGCATCACCCTTGACTTCGTCGTCGTCCACGGCGCCCGCTGGATCGTTATAAACGGGTTCTGAGTGCTTACAACCCATGATAATCACATCAATCGGGCTGGGTTGGCTCTGTACGCCGCCGGGCAGGTCGTGTCAGCAGTGACGTTGCGCTGCTGTGGCTTCTGACATAATTTTATGTTCGTCCTACAGAAGCCAGGGCCGCTTCTGCCAGTCCCTATGGATATTGCGACATGACCCTACCACAGATCGGATGCCGTTTGGATGTGAATCACATCACGTGACGCGGTTGGTGCTTGTTTGAACGCCTGTTGACGCAAAGTGCGACAACAAGCCACTGACAAGGGCTGCACGTGAGGTCTATTGGGTGTGATGCACTTGTGTGAACTGCCAACTGACAGAGGCGTGGACGCTGGATTGACTTTAACCACTGAAAGGGGCTGCAACAGGTGGCCATTTGGATGTGAACCATCATATGGTGCGGTGCTTGTATAAACTGCCTGCTGAAAGCGGCGTGGATCCCACGGCCAGGTTCTACCAGGCTTTGTGCTCTGTTGTTACAGATGGTGAGGTTCTTGTGCCGGCTGCCTCGGGGTTGGTCAGCTGCAGACGGGTGTGGCGCAAGTGTTTCGGTTGCACATAACAAATTTACAGCCATGGCCAGACAGTGTCGTTCTTGTGTCGCCTTGGCCGCATCAAACCAAGTCGCAAGCGGGACGCAGCAACAGCAACAGGCAGTGCCTCTGGTTGCTTGCATTCTAACCAAGACGTATGCCGCATACGGCGGAAAGGATCGGCTGCCGAGGTGGCTACCATGCACCAGCCGTGGGCACGTGGTGCCAAGAAGAAAGAAAGCGTTCACTAACTCGTTGCGTTGGGCCAAGTGCGGGGGCATGCGAAGCTGGGACCCCGTCCAGCGGAGAGATGCTTTCAATGCCCAGTGAAATACTGTGAGTTGTTCAGCAATCGCAATCGCAGCCACAAGTCCGCTCTGGCAGTGAACGTCACAGCGGCTGTCCTCAACACGATCATGCCCAAAGTGCGATGCTTTGTGGGTGCGCATGGACTTGCACGACCGCCGACCATACATGGCTGGAACCTTCAAGTTTGGGGGTCCCACGCCGAACTCGAGTTTTCCGTGCTATCGATGCTGGAGCAAGAGGCGAAGAAGCAAGAGGACAACAAGTGGATGAAACCACGCACATATTTACCGCCGTGACGCGTTCAGACTGGGAACCGATTCACACGTTTGCTCTTCCACACAGGAGCGAACCTCGAAGCCAAGGTGAAGCTGCCCAGTTGCCTGAATCTGCCACGTGGGAGGTGGTGCACGTTCACAGCAGCAGAGCACTGGGCTTCGCACAGGTGGTGTGGTTGGTGCAGGCTACTAGGCATCGAACGTGTTTAGCGAACGGCCTACACAACCTTTCCGCACACACAATACGGCGAAATGGCGATGCCACACAAGCCAAGCGCTCTGCTGAAGGAGGTCGAGTCCTCAAACAATGAATGGCACACAGCATGCCAGCATGACAAAGAGCAATGAAGTCCATTTGTTACAACGAGCGGACTATGAAAGCATGACACGACGAACGAACACAAGATTGGGACAAAACCTCAGATTGACCCACGAAGAAAGACAAGCAACAAAATCGAATCCAAACGACTATCCAAACACGGCATCCAGGTCTTCCGTGACATCAGCAACATCATCAACATCAGCAAGTTCATCATCATCGGAAGAATCCATCGTCATTGTTCGCCCGCTGAACGCCTGGGATACAGCAGTTTGGGTAATGAGGTGTTCTCCAACCTCTTCTGCAGTTCGTAGCACCAGGCCCTTCAACACAGAGCCAGTCATGGAGCCGGTCCCGGAGTTTGCAAGAACAACCCGGAAGTAGCGGTAGCCCTGCTCTTGCATTGCACGGTTGAGCTGTAGAGCACGCCGAATGCAACGCTGTACGGTGTCCTCGCTGGTATCCTTCAAGTTCCCGTAGCAGAATTGAAGAGCAAACCGCCGCACATCACGCGGGCTCAGTCGAATGGGGGTGGCGGTCTTGCCGAGAAGCTCCATCATTTCCATGCACAGCTCCTCCTCCCACGGCAAGGGAGGTCGGCGAGCGGCATGATGCACGAGAAGCTGGGTCTTTGACTTCTTTTCCAACTCTTCTTCAGGGGACTGGGCACGCGGTAGGAGCTTTCCCTCGGTACTTTGGCGGCAGCCCATCGAGTGACACGAACGGTTTTGAAAGTGGCGGCGGAGCACGCGCTGGGTCAGAAAGCGTGTCAGGAAGCTTCAAGTGGTACGTGCAAGGACGACGACAGCCGAAAAGCCTTTGTGCGGCTCACTGAGTGGGTTAGTGAACTCGGTGTTGGGGACGGTTGGAAAAGGGGCTTGTGCGGTTGCAGTGAAGAGGTAACGTACGGCCGCGCTCGCCTGACAACGCCTCACACGAGAAGAACTTTCGGCGCCATGCTGGGAAAAAGGAAGGAAATAAATTCTGAAAGATTACTTCGCGACGGAAAGCCGAGTGCTGCTTGCAGATGCTGCTGTGCTGCACCACTTGCTTGCGACTTCAGCGTGTTCTTGCCATGGCGAGGCATAGAAACGTTCGCTCGCGTTTGCACAGTTATGATGACGATTATAGTCACGGTTCGTGACCAGCTTGGCGTTGGTTTCCTCGTGATCCACTGACACAACGTGTGTGCAGACCCTGATTTCTTTGACGACGATGACGACTATGACCACATCCGTACGCAGTTCTGTGTGTGTTTCCTTCTTTGCGTGTCTCACCTGGACGTTATACAGGGCGGGCTGACTCAGGCAAGCGAAACCTGAGTACATTCATGGAGCCCACGCACGAAGGTTGGTGGCTGCACCATGAATGACCCAGCATGCATGCGTTCATTTGTTCCTGCTTGTTGCAGAAATGGAGGCTTGCTTCTTTGCAGTTTGCGAGGCCGTCCCTGCTTTCACAGATGAGATGGTGAACGATGCAATCTACGACGCGCACTTCCAAAAGGAGAAAGCGATTGAGGCCTTGCTGGGTGGCACATGTGCGTGCCTTGCGCGGCCCTGTCCCGCCGTTGGCTGTGGTGTAACGTGGTGGCGGCTTGCTTGCAGATGGGTATCCACCAGGATACACAGTGGAAAAAGCCAACCCAGCAACCACAGACGCACCGCCTGGACTTGGCCCCGCGGATGCTGGTTCCCAAGGCGCCGCGATTTCGGCTGCACCACCTGCGAGTGGAGCGAGTGATGCAGCCGCTGCCGCAGCGGCCAGTGCGACTACCGGCGCTGGCGCTGGCGCTGGCGCTGGCGCTGGCTCTGATACGTCTGCACTTGGAGCTAACAGTGAGACAGGGGCTGGCGTTGGGGCAACTCGGGCCGCAAAGCCGCCCGCTGCACCAGTTGTGATTGTGCTCGGCTCCAGCAAGCCTGGTGGTGCAGGCCGGAAGGGCCGCAAGGGTGACGGTGGGGCGAGTGGAGAGAACGATGGTACAGCAGCGCCGGCTGTGCCTGGCCGTGTCGCAGGTGGCGTCGTGCGAGCCGCGTCTGTGGCGCGTGGGCTCGAGTCCTACACTGTGGACGACGGTCGTCATATTGAGGCAGGCGATCGCAAGCCCGTCATCAACTTGGTTGTCGTTGGCCACGTCGACGCGGGAAAGAGCACGCTGATGGGACACTTGCTGTACAAGCTTGGTGGCGTCAGTTCCAAACAGTTGCACAAGTACGTATGTGGCTATATTGTCGTGACGGCGAGCGACGCGTGACACAAGGTGGCGTGTGACCAGGATGAAGAAAGGGGCACGTGAAGTGGGAAAGGGTTCGTTTGCCTATGCGTGGGTATTGGACCAGCACGCAGAAGAGGTATGGCGTTGTATGGCTTGTCATCAGCGTGTGCTCCAGTCTGATGGGCGTGCTTGCACTCAGCGTGAGCGAGGCGTCACCATGGATGTTGGCACCCATTTTTTTGAGACGGACAACCGACGATTTGTCCTGCTTGATGCTCCCGGCCACAAGGATTTCATTCCCAATATGATCACTGGCGCTGCCCAGGCTGATGCATCTGTTCTCGTTGTCCCAGCCAAGAACGATGAGTTCGAGGTTGCTTTTTCTGAGAGCGGGCAAACGCGTGAACATGCTACGTTGCTGCGCTCTCTCGGTGTGAAGCGCTTGGTTGTGGCCATCAACAAGATGGACATGGTACGTGAAATCACGTTGCTAGCTGTTCGAACATGCCTTTGGCTCATGGTTGCGTGCATGCGAATGCAGGTCAACTGGAGCAAGTCACGGTTCGCTGAAATCAAGGACATCGTGTTGCGGTTTTTGAAGAGCGCTGGCTTCAAGCCTACGGACCTCACGTACGCATGCCGATGCGTGTTGCCCCCACATTGTCTGATCATCCGTTTTGACACGTGCATCCCCACACAGTTTTGTGCCAGTCAGTGGCCTTGAAGGGCAGAACCTGGTTACATCTCCCCACGAACTGGGTCACGAGTTCCGCTGGTACACTGGTCCAACTTTGCTTGCAGCGCTGGGTACGTGAAACGGTCGACTTATGCTCGCCGAGTGTGCATCTGAACTTCTTTCTTGGCAAACACGAAACAGACAAGCTGCCCAAAACTTCGCGTCGTACCGAGAAGCCGTTGCGGATGTGCGTGTCGGACGTGTACAAGCGCATGGGCTTGGGTGTGACTGTGTCTGGTAAAATCGAGGCTGGGAGAATTGTGCCTGGCAACCGCGTGTTGCTCATGCCAGCCAACGTCCACGCTGGAGTGAAGGGATTGGAGATCAACAAGACCCCAGTCACAGTTGCTGTGGCTGGAGAAAATGTGGAGGTTGGTCTTGGCGGAATTGAGTTGGATGCACTGCGGCCGGGACAGGTTCTTTGCCACCCACGCCACCCTATTCCCTTGGCTTTGAAGATCAAGGCGCAAATCTTCATTCTTCCGGCCCTGCGCATCCCTCTCGTGGCCGGCCAGCAACTCACGTTCCATATGCATCATCTGGAAGAGCCGTGCAACATCACCAAGTTACTGCGTATTGTTAACACGAAGACAGGACGCACCAAAACGCGCCGACCCCGGTACGTTCTGGACTGTGTTTTGTTTGTGCCTTCCACATTTAGCCAACGTCTTTTGATGTCCGTGCCGCGTTGCAGGTGTTTGCTTCGTAAGCAAACTGCGTCTGTTCGCATCAAGTTCTTGCGCCGTTTGCCTTTGGAGCTGTTCCGCGATAACCGCCGCCTTGGACGATTCATGCTTCGATACAGTGGCCACACCGTTGCTGCAGGTGTGGTGAACAAGATCATGAAGTGACAACACCACGTTGAACACTTCTACGTTGTGACATAGTCAGAGGAGAAAAATACTCACAACAATCGTCAAACACCACACAATGATGTCCAAGCTTTCAGCGTCACAGCTCGAAGTTCGTCCCGTTGCCACAGGACCTGTTGTTTTCCTCACTCCTGACGGCGTTGCTTCAAGAAATGCTGGCTGCCTTGCCTTGCGTCACGAATGACGGCCCCAATCACATCTCAGCAGACAATCAGTCTCCACAGTCTGCCGATGTCCTTGGTGAGCCACTCTCCCCCGAGCCACGGGCACCAACAGTGAAGAGTTGTGTTCCACGCCGGGTGGCAAAGTGCGACTTGGCACAACCACGCCGGCAACACGCATGTTATCATATCAAACCGATACCGATACTAGACGAGCAACAAACATGGGTGGACAAAACTACTGCAACCACTACGCCACCCCATCACAACAGCAACAAAAGTACGCGCACACCCCGCAACGCGCATGAAAAGCAACAGCGACAACACCGGCACAACACGATCAGATTCTTGTCAACACGCAGTTCAAGAAGACGCCTCTTCCTCCGTTGTCTTGCCAGCACCCCCCTCCTCACCGTTCTCTCGTTCGCCCGCGGCAGATGTTGCCGCAGCCAACGCCGCCCGAGCTGCCAAAAACAAGCTTGGACGGCGCCCCGCAAACACAGCCGCCGGTGATGATACCCTTCGACCCCGGACGCGTGGCTTTCTACGACTGGAAGATCCAGCCGCGCCAGCCGCGCCAGCCGCAGCGGCGGCGGCCACCGCTTTCGCAGCAGCAGCGGACTGGGCGAGGGACAGCGAGGCTCGTCGTGACTTCCGGCGCACGTTTGCCTTGGACGCCACCTCCTGCCAGGTGGGTCGAGCAAACTGCTCCGGCTGCGGCCAGAACCCTTGCTTCAGCGTCGTCGGGTGCCTCAAGCCCTGCGACGCGAGGAGCAGATCCACCTTGGATGACAGGTCCAGCAAGGCAGTCTCCAGCAGTTCGAGCCGCCCTATCGTGCCAACGGTGGCGTTGGGCTTTGGCAACGAGGTTGGGTACCCCAGAGTAACCTTGTTGAAGTGGGCGCGCTTGCGGCGCCATTGGGCCACCACGGGCACGTCTTGCTCCGTCTTCTTCACCTTGTGTTTTCGAGCCAGCAGGCGAGCACACTGCTGGAACTTGGATGGAAGAAGCGAGCCGAGCGTGGGTCGAGGCGACTCTGTGCCCAGCAGTCCCGACCCGTTCAAGCTCGTGATTTGCGCTTGCAGCCGCCGGCTGTGAACACTCTCATTGGCTGGGAGTTTGTTTGACCTTACGCTCCTTTCCGAGGGCTGCACCAAACCAGTAGCTGCCTGCATCTGGCTGCTCCCGGCATCGCTTATCATGAAAGTGGGAGCACCAGAGGTGTCACGCTCGGAGCTAGCGTTCCTTCCGTCGCGTGCAGATCCCAAGCGCTTCTTGCTTGTGGCTGCGTCGGGTTTGGGGCGCATTCCTGATTGCAATTGGAGCGTCTGCCCCACCAAGTCACCACCACGGGGGCTGGGGTCCGAAGCGTGGAGATACGGCAAAGCAGCACTGTTTGTGGCTCCTGGGAGGGTCTGATGCTGTTCGCTGCGATATGATTGCGCGTCAACAGGGTTTGGGGTTGGTCGATCGGCAGCAAGAGAGTTCTCACGCGTCACAAGTGCTTCGGATTGGGTTTCGTAGCTCTGCTTGAAGTCGTGCATCGACTCCACATCATTGTTTCTGCCACTTGGTTGCTTCATCAGCGGCGAAACATCTGCAACCGACGCGTTGACGCCCCACTCATGAGGAATGTCCGTGATATCCGGGTTGTTTTCAGCCATCTCGATCGCTGCTTTGCGGCGCGCAATGTCCGCTTTTCGGACACGAATCGCCGCAATGGCCAACATGGCATCTCGAAAAGCTGGGTAGTGCTCTAAGACCTGTTGATGCAACGCGATCAGTAAACTGGTGCATGAAGACGAAAGGGCTTTTGTACAACCTACCACGTCCAGTGAGGCCTTCGACAGGGTGTAGAGGACACAGGGTTGCACTGCTCGCACCGTTGCGGTCCGCTTGTACGTGGAATCCAACAAACACACCTCGCCGAAGAAGGCACCATCACCCTGATGTGAACAGCAGCTTAGAACAGTTCACGACACGAATGCACCACAAGGTACACGAACGCATACCAGATGATGACTCGGTAACCCGGTGGGACCAAGCACAACAACCTCTCCGCTTTTGATGATGTACATCTCATGCCTGCAAGTGGCATCGCACACAGTATCGTAACCGAGTGACACCACGGTAGGTGCTGTTGTGTAACGTACCCAATCTCGCCTTCTTGGATAAGCAGCTCCTCGGCTTGGCAGTGCTTCAAATCGAGCATGCTGATAAGCTCAGCAATGAAGTTCTGATCGGCGTCTTGAAAAAATGGAACAGTGAGGATAATTTCGCGCTTCAGATAGAAATCCACGTCACGTCGAAGCGAAAACGACAACTCAGCAAGGATCTTTCTCTCGTTGAAGTAGATTCCATGTGCCCAAAAAGTGTCGTAGTACGCCCGGATGCGTTTTCGAAGTTGCTTTGGAAGCATGTGGTGACGCATGAACTCGTTCTGGGAGATGTCGCAAAGCATTAGGCAACCAACCCGTACCACAACGTTGCACGAGAAACCACGTACAACAGCGTCCATTTTTGCGGTGAATTGTTGTCCGGAAGCATTCACACGAGCCGCCATGGCAGTCATCTTGCCTATCATGTACGCAAAAGCAAGGTTGCCAATGAAAGTACAAAAGATGACAAACTGGCGCTCTGAGTTTGACACTGGTACCACGTCACCGTATCCAACAGTGGTCACCTGTGCGCGGCACCAATGTCCATCACTTAGGAACGGAGGGGCACTCGGCCACTCCACGCTGGCGACGCGTACCGTAACAAAAGCCCAGTACACAGACACGGTGTATTTTTCCACAAACGTGGCTTGATCGCTCTGAAGGTTGAACTCCCCTGCCCATGTGTCCATGCCGAGTCCGTTCAGGTCCGCCACAAAAAACCAGCCACATCCCAGCACATGCCCAACGGCCTGCGACACCAAGTGATTGTTGATCAGGCTACCGCACGACATCCGATCTCGGCGGAGGTGCCGTCCGACGTACCACCATGGCAAACAGGACGGTGAAGAGACGCCACACAGCCCCTGCAAACACTCCGAACTCCTCCCACTGGTCCAAAAGTCGTCGGAGCTTCATCAGTCTCATGAGTCGCATGAGCCGAATGAGTCGCAGGAACCGCAAAAAACGGGGGAGTTTCACCAGCGCTGCTTGACGGCTGGTGTTTAGCAGCGGAATCTGGGGCATTGGGTGTGAGCTGCATCAGTTCCAGCGCATGCCACACGTAGAGGCCACGCACAAGGATGCGATCGTAGGGGATGGTGGCAATCAAGTCAACCGCAAACCAAGTTTTTGCATACTTCCTGGCCACCTGTTTGGGTTCTTGGATGAGCTCACCATCATCCAGGATCGCAGTTCGAAAGTTCAAGAAGAGATCCACAATAAAAAATATATCCTGGTGGCCAAGAACCAACGTCAATGGATACGATGGAAACATTGTGCTCCGCTTAGCAAATGGACGGCTTCACCACACCCACCATAAACAGGTCGAAATGCCACCAGAACTGCTGTGCGGTGCTTCCGTCGCGGCTGCCGCCAAAGTTGAATCCGAGATCAAAGGGAACCCAGAACAACAGGATCACCACCAGCACCATCTGCAAGGTAATAGTATCCAGGGTATCCAATGAGCACAAGCCACAGTTGCGCGTGCCTGTGGAGAAGCGTGTCGTCGTACCGTCACAAGGTCCCACAGACGACGGAATCCAGATGACGGGTGCACCATCCATCGTGCTGTCAACGTGTTGAACCCTTCAGGCAACAAGTCCTTGGCTTGCTGGCCGAACAACTGATGAACATACAGCACAGCAATGAGAGAGAGAGAGAGAGAGAGAGAGAGAGAGGGAGATGTGTGTGAGTGTTTAAAAGCGGTCTGCGAATACACCCTTGCGCTCACTTCGTACCATTTCCTCGAAGCTGTTTGCCACGTTGGAAGAGACCCGACCGCCCACATCGATGTTGAGTCTGGAGTGTGAATGTGAACTGCTTGCGGACACCTGGAATGCTTGGTGAGCCATGCCACGGATACTTTTCCCGAACGACCGGCCAAAAGACGCAGCAGTCATTTGTCTGGCAGCCGGAGACTTGGAAAACGCCGGCCGTGGCTGCAACGACGAAGGCGTTGAGGCCTCGAGGCTTGATGATGGGAACATTGTTTCCTCTTCAACACCAATGAACCTCCAAATCACGTGTCTCTTTTGACGTTGTATACCTGATGCATGCTAGGGGCGGTCTGCGCTGTGTTCACAAGCGCAAGGTCCTCGAAACGGCTTGTGTGGTTGACGAATACACATATTGTAAATCATGATCGGTTTCGCATCAAACTGCTATCAGTGCGCACGCCCAACGCAACTCATCGCATGAGCTGCTCTGTGAGCTGTTGTATTGAGTGGTATTCGGAGGGAGTTTGTGTGCGTCTAAAGCCACGCTGCATGGCGTAGTGTCCTGTACTGCACAGCGCTTGTTCGCGTCAATTCATAATGGGAAGCGGGTGTTCGCGACCCAACAAGGTTCAGCCTGCACGCATGCAGGCGAACACCAGCAGTGAACCGCTGGCTGTCTCTGTCGGCACAAGCCGATCCGTGCTGGAGACCCCTGTACCCACATCCCATTTTATATCTCGGGAGAATATTCCGCCGGCATTGGTGGTACGTGGGGTGCTGTGATGCGAGGCGATGTGGTTTGTCCGGTGGCCCGGTGTGCTTACCCACTCTGTTACGTGGCAGCTCAACCAAACGTCTCGTTCTGAAGGCTGCACCACGACCAGTGTCAAGCATTCGAACCGTGAAGAATTTGTACGCTGTTGTGATTGTCTGTGCCGTCTGTGCAATTGTGGTTCTGATCCTGCACACTTCGCGCCTGACGCTTGGTTTGCGTGGCGGTCGACAGCTGAAGAGCCACAGCCGAAGCCCGGCTGTCGAGCAGTTCTCCTGGGAAAGGCGTCGCAAGCAGGACGAGTCCGCCACTGGACGAGTGTTGGAGTCTGGTGTGGCCAATCACATGTTTGTTCCCGAGGGTCAGCTCCGTGGCCTGCGCATCCGAAAGGCTAGCTCATCCTCCTCTTCATCGGACGAGGAGGATGCTGGATTTGTGGACTGGATCGACGAGGACGATGTCGAAAACAATGTCGCAGCCGAGATTCCAGAAGCTGAGAAGAAACGTGAGGAGCTTGATGCGTTCAGCACCATGCACTCCAACACCAGCTGGGAGAAGCTTCGTATGTTGAAGGTTGTGTTCGACAAAGGTGAGTGGGTGATGTCTGCTGGTTTATCGCGTGACAAGCGCTGCTAAGATGGTTCGGTGGGCGTTGCGTGTGATGTTGTGTCATGTTGCAGCTGAGTTGAGCGAAGAACAGCAGCGTAGTTTCCTGGACACGTTGCAGCCGGCTCAGTACCAACCAGGGGAGTTTATTGTGCACCAAGGCGAAATGGGCCGCAAGTTTTTCATCATCACGCAAGGGCAAGTTGAAGTATTTAGGAACGAATCGCCAGAGAAAGTTGTGAATCTTTACTCGGTACGTTTCTTGTGCGCACCACTGTGGCGGCGGTGTCGTCGTTGCATCCACCCCGCCCGTGCTGACCTTGTGTGTCGACGATGGTCAGGGTCACTTCTTTGGAGAGTTCAGTTTGCTTCGCGAAGAGCCACGCAACGCCAACGTTCGCGCGGTTGACAACGTGATATGTGTGTTTGTAACCAAGGAAGTGTTCAAACCGTTTGTGGAGTCGGATGTCAAGTTCAAGCAAATGATCGCGGAGCTGATGCTCCGCCGCGAGGAGGTGATCAAGAAGCGATCGAAGCTGTCACACGACAGTTCCCACCGACTGATGGCGGGACTGAAGCCCAGGGAGAGCGATGTAAAGATGTCACAGCTTGTTCGTGGCGATCGGGACATGGTGAACGAGTATGTGATCATCAAGAAGCTTGGCCAAGGGGCATTTGGACAAGTGAAGCTGGTGCAGAGCCTGAAGACTCGTGGCATGTATGCCATGAAGATGATTGATAGAAAGTTGCTGAGGAAGAAACGGTTGGGAATGAGTGATGAGGTGCGTGTGCGGCACAGTCTCGGAGGTGTATTGTGCCCTCCTCATGTTCAAGGCTGGTGCAGGAGTTCTTGCGTGAGATCGCGATTATGAAGAAGCTTTCCCACACAAACGTGGGTCATGGGTTGGTGTGTTTGCCAGTCCTTGTGTGTTCACTGACATACCATTGGCTTGGGAGCAGATTGTGAACTTGCTGGAAGTAATTTCAGATGAAGAGTCGGGGAAGTTGTGTACGTGCATTTCGGCTTGCTGTCTGTTCCTCCCGTATGCAGCACTAATCCCTGCGCGCACTGCTTCTGTTCAGATCTTATTGAAGATTTCGTGGAGAATGGTCCCATCATGACCGAGCAGGAGTACAACACCCCAATCAAACCGGCGCTGGCGTGGTACTATTTCCGCGACATCTGTAAAGGCCTGTGGTATCTGCACTCCCAGAACATTTATCATCGTGACCTCAAGCCATGTTCGTGGCGCACTGCACCTCGCTCCTCCTTTGTCGATACCTTTGTTGCTCATGTTGCGTCTTGTTTCGGCTGGGTGTGCACACTGCAGCCAACATTCTTGTTGCGCGGGACGGCACGTGCAAAATTTCCGGTGAGAAGCACACGCCTGGTTGTGTGCACAGCTTTGTCCGGTGACCTGAGCCCTTGTGCATGTTTGCTTGTGCATGGTGGGTGCGGGTTTGTTTCGTGCACAGACTTCGGCGTGGCAGCGTTCGCCAAGGGTGATGATGACAGTTTGACGGACGTCCGCGGCACACCAGGTATGGTGGCCCTGCACCTGGCGTGTCGAGGGGAGGGGGCATGACTCACTTGGTTGTCTGGCGCTTGGTTCGTCGCAGCGTTCATGGCGCCAGAGTTGTTTGAAGGTAAATCGTACAGCGGCTCTGCTGTGGACATGTGGTCCTTGGGGGCGACGCTCTACACGTTGGTTGTGGGCATGCCCCCCTTCATTGCCAAGAATGAGTTCGAGGTATGGCAGGGTGGCTCGCCC
>Ga0213833_1000736_pt1 | contig 28268 bp, 27 predicted proteins | sample SWATP21_FD_160575 | JGI IMG/M metagenome (GOLD analysis project Ga0213833, IMG submission 160575) | Coastal seawater microbial communities from Marineland, Florida, United States - SWA TP2 #1 | ecosystem: Environmental > Aquatic > Marine > Coastal | place: USA: Florida | collected 2016-08-14 | reverse complement strand
CCGACTTCCGGACCTTCCATCCCGGCGGTGCGCTGGGCGCGGCCCTCGCATCGGTCGCCGATGTCATGCATGCCGGCGATGCCGTGCCGCTGGCATCCCAGTTGGCACCGATGAGCGAAGTGCTGATCGAGATGACGGCCAAGAGTTTCGGCTGTGTCGGCCTGCTGGACGATACGGGCCGCCTGGCCGGCATCATCACCGATGGCGACCTGCGCCGCCATATGGGCAATGACCTGGTCGACCGCCCGGCGCATGAAGTCATGACGCGCAATCCCAAGACCGGACGCAGCGAGGCGCTGGCCGCCGACGCGCTGCGGGAGATGACGGCCGGTACGCTGAAAATCACTCAGCTCTTCATTGTCGACGACGCCCACAAGCCGGTCGGCATCCTGCACCTGCACGACCTGCTGCGTGTCGGCCTGAGCTGACACGGCACCGGGCTGCAAGTTCCAAGAAGACTGTTTCTGTTCGCGAATTGCGCTAGCACTGTCGCCGGACAGGCAGGGGAGAGGTTCATTGACAATCCTGGTGACCGGCGCGGCCGGCTTCATTGGATATCATGCCAGCGAGGCCTTGCTGGCCGCCGGCGAGCGGGTGGTCGGTCTCGACAATCTGAACGCCTATTACGACCCGGCTCTCAAGCAGGCGCGTCTTGCACGCCTTGAACGGCATGAGGGATTCCGCTTCGAACGGCTCGATCTTGCCGACGACGCGGCTGTGATGGCGCTGGTCGAACGCGAACAGCCCGGCCGTATCCTGCATCTCGCCGCCCAGGCCGGGGTTCGCTACTCGCTGGAAAACCCCTTCGCCTATGCCCGCTCCAACCTGCTCGGCCATCTGGCAATCCTGGAGGCTGCGCGACGGCTGGGCGACGATCTGACCCATCTTGTCTATGCCTCGTCCAGCTCGGTCTATGGCGAGCGTTCGGCCGTGCCCTTCGCCGAGACCGACGCGTCGGAGGCGCCGGCCTCGCTCTACGCCGCCACCAAGCGCGCCGACGAGCTGATGAGCGCATCCTATTGTTCGCTCTACGATATTCCGGCGACCGGATTGCGTTTCTTCACGGTCTACGGCCCCTGGGGGCGGCCGGACATGGCCTACTGGCTGTTCGCCGATGCCATGCTGTCGGGCCGGCCGATCAAGGTCTTCAATAATGGCGATATGGAGCGGGACTTCACCTATATCGACGATATCGTCGAGCCGCTCTGCCGCATCCTGGCCGATGCTCCGGCGCGTGGCCGTCATGCCGTCTACAATATCGGCGGCTCATCGCCGGTGCGGCTGATGGACATGATCGAGACGCTGGAGCGCGCGCTGGGGGTGACGGCCGAGAAGATCATGCTGCCCATGCAGCCCGGCGATGTGACCCGCACCTTTGCCGATACCACAAAGCTGGAAGCCGACTATGGCTACAAGGCGACGACCCGTCTGGAAGACGGTCTGCCACGTTTTGCGGACTGGTACCGGAACTGGCGCGGGGGAACGGTCTGAGCCGGCCCCCAGAGCAGGATCGTTTCCTGCGCAAGCGCTCCTCCCCAGGATCCTGAGCCGTCGCGTGATTACGCTCTAGCTGAAATCCTTCAGCATGGCGCGGGCGGCTTCGCCATGCTCCGGATCGGATGTGGCGTAAGCAAGATTGGCGCGGAAATAGCCCAGCTTGCTGCCGCAGTCATAGGACGTGCCGTCATATTCCAGGGCGTGGAAGTCCTGGCTTTCCATCAGGCGCACCATGGCATCGGTCAGCTGGATCTCGCCGCCGGCCCCGGCGGCCTGGTCTTCCAGCAGCGGGAAGATTTCCGGCTGCAGGATGTAGCGCCCCGTGATGAAGAGGTTCGACGGCGCGCTCTCGCGCGGCGGCTTCTCGACCATGCCCTTCATCTTCATCAGCGGGCCGGACCGGTCGACCGGATCGATAACGCCATAGGATGACGGGTCCTCGCAGGGCTCGACGGCGATGACATTGCCGCCGACCCTGTCATAGGCCTCGACCATCTGCGCCAGACAGCTCTTGGCGGACTTCACCAGCATGTCGGGCAGCAGGATCGCGAAGGGCTCCTGGCCGATAATGTCGCGGGCGCAGGCGATGGCGTGGCCCAGGCCCAGCGGGGCCTGCTGGCGCACGAAGCTCATCGAGCCCGGTGCCGGCCGGATGCGTTCGAGTTCCTTGAGGATGGCGGTCTTGTTCTTTTCGCGCAGCGTGTCCTCGAGCTCGTAGGCGCTGTCGAAATAATCCTCGATCGCCGACTTGTTCCGGCCTGTCACGAAGACAAAATGCTCGATGCCGGCGGCGCGCGCTTCGTCGACCACATACTGGATCGCCGGCCGGTCGAAGACGGGCAGCATTTCCTTGGGGATGGACTTGGTCGCCGGCAGGACCCGCGTTCCCAGCCCGGCCACGGGCAGAACGGCTTTGCGAATTGGCGACATGTCTTCCCCCGAACGCTGTCAGAACCCTGAGCGAGTTCCAACGCCTAGCCCATGGAGGCTGGACCGTCCAGCGCACCGATTCACTTCGCGTAAGGCACAACCTCCTATATAGGAGGCGGGGCATAGAGAGGGCGGCCTGATGGGCAAGAAGTATTTCGGCACGGACGGCGTCCGCGGCCTGACGAACACATTCCCGATGACGGCGGAAACGGCTCTGCGCCTGGGCATGGCGGCAGGCAAGCATTTCGTGCGCCACTCCGGGCGCCATTCTGTGGTGATCGGCAAGGATACCCGCCTGTCCGGCTACATGATCGAGTCGGCGCTGGTCGCCGGCTTCACCTCGGTCGGGATGGATGTCTTCCTGTTCGGCCCGCTGCCGACGCCGGCCGTAGCACTTATGACCCGCTCGCTGCGGGCCGATCTCGGCGTGATGATCACCGCATCGCACAACCCCTATCATGACAATGGCATCAAGCTGTTCGGCCCGGACGGCAACAAGCTGGACGACAAGGCCGAGCTGAAAATCGAAAAGCGCATGGATGGCAGCCTGACCGACGATCTGGCCAAGCCGGCGGATCTGGGCCGGGCCAAGCGGATCGACGATGCCCAGGCGCGTTATATCGAAATCGTCAAATCGACCTTCCCGCGGGCCCAGCGCCTGTCCGGTCTCCGCCTGGTGCTCGATTGCGCCAATGGCGCCGCCTACAAGGTAGCGCCGGACGTGTTGTGGGAGCTGGGTGCTGACATCATTCCGATCGGGGTCGAGCCGAACGGCTTCAATGTGAACGAGGAATGCGGCTCCACCGCGCCTGCACGCCTGTCCAAGGAAGTCGTGAAATACCGCGCCGATCTGGGTATCGCACTGGATGGCGATGGCGACCGGCTGATCCTGTGTGACGAGAAGGGCCGTGTGATCGACGGCGACCAGATCCTCGGCCTTCTGGCACGCCACTGGAAAGAACAGGGTGAGCTGAGCCAGGACGCGATCGTCGCCACGGTCATGTCCAATCTGGGCCTGGAACAATACCTGTCAGGGATCGGGCTTTCGCTGGAGCGCACCAAGGTCGGTGATCGCTATGTCACCGAGCGCATGAAGCAAACCGGCATCAATCTGGGCGGCGAGGCGTCCGGCCATATCGTGATGCCCGACCATGCGCCGACCGGTGACGGCCTGATTGCGGCGCTGCAAGTCCTGCGTGTCGTCAACGAGAGCAAGAAACGCGCGAGCGAGCTTCTCAAGGTGTTCGATCCCGCGCCGCAATTGCTTGAGAATGTCCGCGTCAAGAAGGGCATCGCTCCGTTGGAAACAGAGGCGGTCAAGAAGGCGATCGAGGCGGGCGAAAAGCGTCTGGGCAAGGATGGTCGTGTCCTGGTGCGCGCCTCCGGTACCGAGCCGGTGATCCGGGTCATGGCCGAGGGCGATGAAGCGAAGATCCAGCAGGTTGTTGGCGATATTCGCGCCGCAATCGAGGACGCCGCGAACTGACGATCGAAAAATGCTGTACCTCGTCGGCCTTGGGCCTTGCGCCGCCGGATAGGCTCGGCGATACCGGGGCCGACCAGAATAGGAGTGGCGCATGCGCGTGGCGATGATCGGAACGGGCTATGTCGGACTGGTGTCGGGGGCCTGTTTCGCCGACTTCGGACATGAGGTCGTATGTGTCGACAAGGATGCGTCCAAGGTCGAGATGCTCAAGTCCGGCGGGATCCCGATCTACGAGCCGGGTCTGGACCTTCTGGTCGAGCGCAATGTGCGCGAAGGCCGTCTGAGCTTCACCCAGGATCTCACCGACGCCGTGCGCACGGCCGATGCGGTTTTCATCGCTGTCGGCACGCCGTCGCGCCGCGGCGATGGTTATGCCGATCTCAGCTATGTCTATGCGGCCGCCAAGGAAGTGGCCGAGGTGATGGACGGCTATACGGTCGTGGTCACCAAGTCGACGGTGCCGGTGGGAACGGGTGACGAGGTCGAACGGATCATCCGGGAAACCCGACCGGATGCCGACTTTGCCGTTGTCTCGAATCCGGAATTTCTGCGCGAAGGTGCGGCGATCGACGATTTCAAGCGGCCGGACCGTGTTGTCGTCGGCACCGATGATGACCGCGCCCGCACCTTGATGCGCGAGCTGTACCGCCCGCTCTTCCTGAACGAGACGCCGATCGTGTTTACCGCACGGCGTACGTCGGAACTGATCAAGTATGCCGCCAACGCCTTCCTGGCGATGAAGATCACCTTCATCAACGAGATCGCGGACCTGTGCGAGCATGTGGGCGCCAATGTCCAGGAAGTCGCCAAGGGCGTGGGTCTGGACAACCGGATCGGCGGCAAATTCCTGCATGCCGGCCCCGGTTATGGCGGGTCCTGCTTCCCGAAAGATACGCTGGCCCTGACCCGCACGGCCCAGGATGCCGGCTCGCCGCTGCGCCTGATCGAGACGGTGGTCGAGGTCAATGATGCGCGCAAGCGGGCCATGGCCGACAAGGTGATCGCGGCCTGCGGCGGCGATGTGAAGGGCAAGACGATCGCCGTGCTGGGCGTGACCTTCAAGCCGAATACCGACGATATGCGCGAGGCGCCGAGCCTGGAGATCATCCCGGCCCTGCAGAAAGCCGGCGCGACGATCCGCGCCTTCGACCCGGCCGGAACGGTCGAGGCAGAAAAACTCCTCTCGAACGTGGAGTTCGTCTCCGGCCCTTATTTCTGCGCAGAGGGTGCCGATGCGCTGGTGATCATCACCGAATGGAACGAGTTCCGCGCACTGGACCTGCCGCGGCTGAAAGCGACCATGAAGGCGCCGGTGCTGGTCGATCTGCGCAATATCTACACGCATGACCAGGCCGGGAATGCGGGCTTCGAATATACCAGCGTGGGCCGGCCGCAAGGCTAGCCGCTTAAAACCTGTTCCGGGGAGATATCATGACCGCCAAGCCGCACGCCGCGCTGACGCCCAATAGCTGGGCGTTCGAGAATGAAGCCCTGATCAAGCCGACGGGCTTTCGCGAGTACGATGCGCGCTGGTGGTTCGGTCATCCCGGTTCCGACCAGGCGCCGGATCTCAACCTCTATGGCGTGCAGGCGCTGGGGATGGGGCTGGGCACGCTGATCCACGAGCTGGGCGTGGAGCCGAAGATCGTTGTCGGCCATGATTTCCGCTCCTATTCACTGAGCGTGAAGCAGGCGCTGGAAGTCGGCCTGATGGCGGCCGGGGTCGAGGTGCACGATATTGGTCTGGCGCTGTCGCCGGTGGCGTATTTCGCTCAGTTCGATCTGGATATTCCGTGCGTCGCCATGGTCACGGCGAGCCATAATTCCAACGGCTGGACCGGTGTGAAGATGGGCGCCCAGCGTCCGCTGACCTTCGGGCCGGACGAGATGAGCCGGCTCAAGGAAATCGTGCTCAACGGGGATGCGAAGACGCGGGATGGGGGTGGCTATGTCCGCCAGGCGGGTGTTGCCGAGCGCTATCTGGCCGATGTTGCCGACTGTGTCTCGCTGAGCCGTCCGATCAAGGTGGTTGCCGCCTGCGGCAATGGCACGGCCGGCGCCTTTGCGCCGCAGGCCCTGCGGGCCATGGGCGCCGAAGTGATCGAGATGGATTGCGAACTCGATCACACCTTCCCGCGCTACAATCCCAATCCGGAAGACATGAAAATGCTGCACGCCATGCGCGATGCAGTACTGGAACATGGCGCCGATGTCGGGCTGGGCTTTGACGGCGATGGCGATCGCTGCGGCGTGATCGACAATGAGGGCGAGGAGATCTTCGCCGACAAGATCGGCCTGATGCTGGCGCGCGACCTCGCGCCGCTGCATCCCGGTTCGACCTTTGTGGTCGATGTGAAGTCGACGGGCCTGTTCACCATCGATCCGGTGCTCAAGGAACACGGCTGCAAGACCGACTATTTCAAGACCGGCCACTCCTACATCAAGCGCCGCTCGAAGGAGCTGGGCGCACTGGCCGGGTTCGAGAAGTCCGGACACTTCTTCCTGCAGCCGCCGATCGGCCGCGGCTATGATGATGGTCTGGTCGCAGCGCGCGCGGTGCTGCAGATGCTCGACCGCAATCCGGACAGATCGATGGCCGATCTGCGCCGGGCACTGCCGGTCAGCTATGGCTCGCCGACCATGTCGCCGGCCTGCGATGACGAGAAGAAGTACGATGTCGTCGAGCGCATCGTGAAAGTCTTCGAGGACAAGAAGGCCGACGGCGGCCAGGTGGCCGGACGGGCAATCGCCGATATCAACACCGTCAATGGCGTGCGATTCTCGCTGGCCGATGGTGCCTGGGGCCTGGTGCGCGCCTCGTCGAACACGCCGAACCTGGTGGTGGTGATCGAAAGCCCGAACTCGAAAGAGGATGTGGCGGCGATCTTCGCGGAGATCGAAGGCGTGCTGTCGAAATTCCCCGAAGTCGGCGCCTTCGACCAGAAGCTCTAGCGGTAGCGCGCGTCGCCAACCTCGTCCTTCCCCTTGATGGGGAAGGGGGACCGCGCCAAAGGCGTGGTGGATGGGGTGGCGGCGAGGTGTTCGCGGAACAATGCAGATCAGCCAGCACAGGGGTTCACCCCTTCCGACCCGAAGCTTCGCTTCGGCCCACCTTCCCCATCAAGGGGAAGGATGAGAGGTCCCTAGCTGTAGCGCGTCTCGATCACGGCGCGCAGGCCGGCCTGCCAGTCGCCCGGTCCGATATGCCAGACACGCTGGAGGCGCGAGGCGTCGAGCCGGGTGTCGAGCGGACGTTCGGCCGGTTGCGGCCAGTCGCTTGAGGCGATCTCCGTGATGTCGGCGGTCGCGGGCAGGCGGTCGCCGGCGAGGGAAGCTGCGGCGCGGGCGAAGTCGGCCCAGTTGACGTGACGGCCGCCGCAATAATGGAACACGCCCGCCGTGCCTTCATGCGCCGACGGGTGCTCGTGCGACAGTTTGAGAAGATCGCGCGCCAGATCGCCGGCCCAGGTGGGGGCGGAATACTGGTCGGCGACGACCTTCACCGGCTGGCCCTGTTCGAGCCGGCCGAGAATCGCCTTCAGGAAAGACCCGCCTTCCGCGTCGAACAGCCAGGCAACGCGCAGCGTCATCGCGTCCGGATGAGTCTCGGCCAGGGCCTGTTCGCCGGCCAGCTTGCTTTCGCCATAGACGTTGAGCGGCCGGGTGGTTGCGGTCTCGTCGAGCGGGGCGGGCGCCTTGCCGTCGAAGACATAGTCGGTGGAGATGTGGAAGAAGGGCAGTTCGCGTTCGGCCGCGGCGGCGCCCAGGCGGGCGACAGCCTCGCAATTGAGTGCCATGGCGCCGTCGCGCGCGGCCTCCGCACCGTTCACATCGGTCCAGGCCGAGGCATTGATCACGGCCCGCGGGCCGACCTCGTCGAACAGGGCGCCGGCATCGCCGGTCAGCGCGTCGAACCGGTCGCGCCCCGCTGTCACGACATCGTCGCCGCCACCGGTCCCGGCCAGGGCGCGGGCCAGCTGGCCGCTGGCGCCGATCACCAGGACAGGGCGCGGCGCCTGTGTCATGCCGGCAGGCCGAGGCGTTCCTGGCGGTAGACCCCTTCCTGGATCGGCCGCCACCAGGCTTCATGATCCAGATACCAGTCGACGGTCTGTGCCAGCCCGGTCTCGAAATCGAGCGAAGGCGTCCAGCCCAGCTCGTCCTGCAGCTTGGTGCTGTCGATGGCGTAGCGGGCGTCATGGCCCGGGCGGTCGGTGACAAAGCGGATCAGCTCGCGGCGCGCGACACCGCCGGGGCGGCGGTCGTCGACAATGTCGCAGATCGCTTGCACCACATCCAGATTGGTGCGCTCGGCATTGCCGCCGATGCAATAGGTCTCGCCGGCGCGGCCGCGCTCGACAATGTCGATCAGGGCGCGGGCGTGGTCGTCGACGAACAGCCAGTCGCGCACATTCGACCCGTCGCCATAAACCGGCAGGTCCTTGCCGGCGAGCGCGTTGAGAATCATCAGCGGGATCAGCTTTTCCGGGAATTGCCGCGGCCCGTAATTGTTCGAGCAGTTCGACACCAGGATGTTCAGCCCGTAGGTGCGGCCCCAGGCGCGGGCGAGGTGGTCGGACGCGGCCTTGGACGCCGAATAGGGCGAGGACGGATCATAGGCCGTCGTCTCGCAGAACAGGCCTTCGGCGCCGAGCGAGCCGAACACCTCGTCGGTCGAGACATGCAGGAAGCGGAAGGCCCCGGCCTGGTCCGCCGGCAGGCTGTCGCGCCAGGCGCGGGCGGCTTCCAGCAGGGTGAAGGTGCCCATCACATTCGTGTCGACGAAAATCCCGGCGCCGGTGATCGAGCGGTCGACATGGCTTTCCGCCGCCAGGTGCATCACGGCATCCGGGCGCGCCGTCTCGAAGGCGGCCTTCACGGCCTCGGCATCGCGGATATCGGCTTTCACCAGCGTATAGCGCTCGTGGCCGTCCAGCGCGGCCAGCGAGGCCGGCGCGGCGGCATAGGTCAGCGCGTCCAGATTGGTCACCGTCCAGCCCTGATCCACCAGGCGCAGGCACAGGGCCGATCCGATGAAACCGGCGCCGCCGGTGACGAGTACGCGTTTGCTCATGTCCTGTCCCATCCCTGCGGGAAAATACTGCCATTACGGGCCTGATGCTCGGCCAGGCGCGGCGCTTGCGCGTCCTTACCAGACAGCACCGGGTCTTGCACGCCCCAGTCGATGCCCAGATCCGGATCGTCCCAGGCGATCGAGCCGTCATGTTCGGCCGAATAGTATTCGGTTACCTTGTAGAGCATGTGCACATCCGGCGTGCGGGTGACGAAACCGTGCAGGAAGCCCGGCGGCACCCACAGCTGAACCCCCGTCTCGCGGGAGAGTTCCACGGCGGCATGCTGTCCGTATGTCGCTGAGCCTTCGCGGATATCCACGATGATATCGGTCACCGCGCCGGTCACCACCGAGACCAGCTTGCCCTGCGCCATGGGCGGGGCCTGGTAATGCAGACCGCGCAGCGTGCCTGGCCGCGCGGTGAAGGAGAGATTGTCCTGCACGAAGCGCACATCCAGTCCGGCCTCATCGGCCAGCCGCCGCGCATTCCAGTGCTCGCAGAACCAGCCGCGATCGTCACCGAAGCGGGGCGGGGTGAAGATGAAGGCACCGGCGAGCGGAAGGGTCTGGACGGGCATGGGACCTCGCATGGCTGGAAGGGCAGCCCCCTTACGATATTCCCCGCCCGGTGTCACGGTTGCAGGGTGTCACGGCTGGAGGGGCGCCGCCGCCCGCCTCCGGCGCACTTGAAACCGGCAGGGCGGGGGACGGATTGCGGCGGTGCCCGGCGGTGCGGCCGGACTTTCGCACCGCACAACCTGCGATAATGCGATTCCCCCGGGACGGCCGCGGACGGCGATCCGCGCCCCGGCGGCGCCAGGGCCTCATCTCTGCCACGATCTTGCCGCATTGTCGCAAATCCGTCGTCGTCACAGTATTCTGCCGCCGCAAAAAATCCGTTTCGGTTTGAAGCGTTGCACGAATGTGACAGCACACGCCCGGTTTGTACCGATTAAGGCTCTCTTGACCAGTTCACGCCCATTTTTCCGCTTGACCTTCCGGCTCCCGCTGACTTAACTCCACACCGTTCGGCGCTCTTATGAACTGAGGGGGCGTCTCGGTTGGCGTGGTTCGAGCGTAAATTCGGCTTCGCCAGCTTTCCTTGCAGCCATAGGCGCTGAACAGCCATGGCTTTAATGTACTAGATGGGGGAACCCAGAGATGAAAATGACTAAGCTTCTTGCTGGCGTCGCGGTAGCTGCCATTCTTGGCGGTGCTGCTTCTGCTCAGACCATTTCGCCGACTGTTGCGAATATCGACGGCAACGCCGGCAACGACTTGGCTGGCCTTCTTGTTGGTGGTGAATACGAGATTTCCAACGAGCTGAACTTTGCTGCAGCTCTGCCGACGAATACGCTGGAATTCTGGATTCAGCCGAACGCAGCTGACGCCTTCGTTGGCGGTGCTGCTGTCGCTGCTGACATCACGATCACCCTGACGGGTGGCGCGACGTTCAGCTCCAATATCACCAATGCCAACTTTGTTACTCGTGGTGGTTCGGGTTGTGCCGTCACCTTCAAGTCTGGCGGTGCTGCTGGCTCGCAGTCGGTTGTTTTCACCACGACCGACATTCGTGAGTGCGACGATGAGATTGCCAACAACGGTTTGGCCTTCGCCGACGACGATCTTGCCGGTTTCAGCCTTCCGCTTCTGCTTACCGGTGGTGACGCGAACTTCTCCGTGGCGATCACCAACGTCGCTGCTGGCTCGTCCATCGCTGCCGACACCTACGACGCTGATGGCAACGCCGCTAACGGCGATCAGGATCTGATCGACTCCGTCAGCTCGTTCACTTACTTTGCTGACCGTGACGACCTTGCAAATGGTCCGACTGTCGACGCCGGCGCTACGGTCACCGCGAGCGACTCTCAGATTTCCCTGGCTACCAGCTACAACACCCTTGTGAACGCGACGGGTGCTGGTACTCCGGGTCTGCTGGGTGCAATCTTCGTCTCCGAAGACGGTAATGTCGATTTCGCCGGTACCGCCGCTGACTTCGATACTGCAGCTCAGGTGACGGGCGTTGACTTCACCGTCACGCTTGGCAGCACCGCGGGTCTGGCGTCCATCGTTCTGACTGGCAATGGCGGTGGCGAAACCATCACCATCCCGGTTGTTCAGGGCACGCTGTCTTACACCCGTACGCTGGCTGGTGGCCCCGACGCAGCTTCTGTCGAAGCGGCTGACCTGCTGAGCGGTATCAATGTGAGCCTGACGCCTGATACGGATACCGCCACGGCGATCTCCGAGCAGACTGTTACGGTTTCTGTTGCTGCGGACTACCCGACCCTGTCTCGCCTGACCGACGAATCCTTCGGTCCGGCCGGTCTGGATCCGCTGACCCGTCAAGGTACGACGTCGAATCTCTTCGAGTGGGTTGGTGACACGACGCAAGGTACCCAGAATATTTTCCGTTTCACGGGTCTGGGCGCCACTGTTCCGACCATCCGTATGACGGTCTCCAACTCGTCGGCTGGTAACAATGCTGCTGATGTTGTTCTGACCCCGTCGGGTACGCTGAACAATGGTGAGCTTATCGTGACTGCGGCAGACATCCAGGCTGCTGTGGGCGGTGCTTTCGGTCGCGCAGACGTTCGCTTCAATGTTGAAGCTTCGGGCGTGACGGTTCGCCGCTTCCTGTACGGCGCCAACGGCACCCTGACGGATATGGGTGACGACAACGGCTAATCCTTCTCTTCAAGAGATCGATGGGAAAGGGCGGCTTCGGCCGCCCTTTCTTTTTGTTCTGGAAGAACAAAAGCTTGCTGTGTAGTTAAGCGGTGAGGCAAGTGGCTGAGCGAAGGCGATGAGCAACAAAACGAACACAACAGTGCGAGACCAGTATGAGAACTGGGTTTACCCTGACCCGATAAAGGATCTAGGCCAGTTTGCACGATCTGGGGGGATAATATTTGGGAACCCGTCTGAAGAGTTTCACAATCTGTGGCCCGATAGGACCCGGTTTGCGCCAACTATTTTAGTTCCCGGCTGTGGCGCTAACCTCGCCGCCGTCATCGCTCAAAAAAACCCTGAATCAAGGGTTATAGGAATTGACATCTCGGAATCGAGTCTCGCAAACAGCGAGCGACTAAAGAGGCGTCACAAGCTCGATAATTTAGAATTGTTTCCACTAAACTTGTTTGAAGTGGAAAGCTTAAAATGTAGATTCGACTGCATAATAGTCACCGGAGTTTTGCATCATCTCGAAGACCCTATAGCAGGTGGCAAGATACTGCTCGATGCGCTAGCCGAGCGGGGTGTCATGTTAGTTATGCATTACGGAATGGCCTTGCGGATCGGCGTTTACATGCTCCAAAAAGCGTTTCGCCTTGTGGGACTCCAACAAAATGAGGAGGGAGTGGCTGCTGTAAGGGCGACGCTTGGCAGGCTTCCAGAAAAGCATGTGGCGCGTAGGTATATCGATGCCGCTGATGAGCTGAAGTACGACGGTGCTATTGTTGATACGTTCCTACACCCTCAGGATCGCGCGTACTCCGCCGACGAAATCTACCAGTATGCAGAGGATATCGGGGCTCAGTTTCAAGCGTGGCTAGATCGTGGGCGCCTGAACCCGATTTCGGCGCTGGGTTCGGATCATCCGCTACTGCCAGCAATCATGGAGTTGTCTGAACGGAAACGTTCTGAAGTCGTCGACCTGCTGAGGCAATCCGAAGGTACCCATCGGTTTCTGCTCCGTCGTCGCGACGACCCTAAAGACTATCTCGTCGATTTTGGATCTGAAGAGTTCTGGAGCTGGATTCCTCACAAACACCCGCGTCTAAAGTACGGACCGAGCAAGGAGAATCTTGGAGCGTTCACCCTTCGCAGGGACCGCCGAAGCATCGACGCCAATGCTTTGGTGGCGGCGTTCTTGTCGGTGATAGACAGCAAACGCACTGTGCAAGGCTGTTACGACGAGCTTATTCGGCAAGGCGCGCAGCGAGCGCCTGACTCTGAAATGGCAATCCGGTCTGTAGCCAAGGAGCTTTACGAGCTTGGCCACATTTTCGTAGATAAAAGCGCCACGCCGTGATCAGAGGGCACGAGGCGTTCATGGACACCAGACGCATAGGCGAGATCCTGCTCGCGCAGGGCGCGGTGCAGGCCGATGATGTCGAGGCTGCGGCCCGCTTCCAGTCGCGCGTGGGCGGGCTGTTCGGCCAGGCCTTGCTGCGCGTCGGCGCGCTGTCCGAAGAAGTGCTGCTCGACGCGCTCGCCGGCCAGCTCGACCTGCCCGTACTCGACCTCGCGCACTTGCCCGAAGAACCCGCCGCCTATCGCGAAGCCGCCGATACGCTCGGCCTCGCGACCGACTTCCTGTTGCAGCACGATGCCGTGGTCTGGTTCGGGGATGACAGCCCGGGCACGGAGGAAACCGCCCTCTCCCCCGGGAGAGCGATCGAGGAAGAGGGGGGAGACCCCGCCTCTGGCGCTCCGGGCGCCGGCACCGGGCTTTCCCCCTCATCCGCCGCTTCGCGGCACCGTCTCCCCGGGGAGACGGAGGCCGGTCTGGCCGGCGACGATCCGTATGCCGCCGAAAGCTACACCGCGCCTGCGCCGGACCGGGTGCTCAATGTCTTTGCCCGCTCGCCCTTCGATCCGCCGCTGATCGAGGCCGTCGAGCGGGCCCATGGCGGGCCGATCTCGGTCTGGCTGGGCCCGGCCCGTCTGCTCGACGGCGCGCTGGCCTCCCTGCGCTCGGCCGGCCGTGTGACGGGCGCGGAAGATCTGGACGACCTCACCCGCCTGCGCGAGATGGCCGAGGAAGCGCCGGTCATCGATCTGGTCAATGGCATGTTCGAGGATGCGCTGCGCCAGGGGGCGTCGGACATCCATATCGAGCCCTTCGAAAACCATGTCCAGATCCGCTTCCGGATCGACGGCGTTCTGCGCACCGTGAACACGCTGCCGCGCAGCCGGTTCGATGCGGTCGCCTCGCGGGTGAAGCTCCTGTCCGGCATGGATATCGCCGAGCGCCGCCTGCCGCAGGATGGCCGCCAGTCGGTGCGCTTTGCCGGCCAGGATATCGACCTGCGGGTCTCCAGCTTGCCGGGCGCCTGGGGCGAGAGCATCGTGCTGCGTCTCCTGCGCAAGCAGCAGAGCCTGCCCAGCCTTGAAGGGCTGGGTCTGGAAGGCCGGTCGATGGAGGCTTTCCAGGCGCTGCTGGAAGAACGCAATGGCGTCATCCTGGTGACGGGCCCGACCGGTTCGGGCAAGTCGACGACGCTGTATCGCGGTCTGGAAGGCGTCAATGACGGCCAGCGCAAGATCATCACGATCGAGGACCCGGTCGAATACGACATGGACGGGATCACCCAGGTCCAGGCGCGCGCCGATATCGGCTACACCTTTGCCCGCGGCCTGCGCGCCATCCTGCGCCAGGACCCGGACGTCATCATGATCGGCGAGATCCGCGATGGCGAGACCGCCGGCATCGCCGTGCAGGCCGCGCTGACCGGCCACCTGGTCTTCTCCACCCTGCACACCAATACCGCCCTGTCGGCGGTGGAACGCCTGGTCGATCTCGGTGTCGAGCCCTTCCTGGTCTCCGCCTCGCTGCGCGGCCTGATGGGCCAGCGCCTGGTGCGCCGCCTGTGCGGCCATTGCAGCGTGCCTGCCGGTGCGGCCGCGATTGCCCAGGGCGAGGCGCGGCTGAACGAGGTGCGCCGCGCCGGCGCCGACCTGCCCGACAGCGTCAACCAGCCGCAATGGCGCGAAGCGCGCGGCTGTCCGCACTGCTCCGGCACCGGCTATTCCGGCCGGGTCGCCGTGTTCGAGGTCGCCCGCTTCACCAATGCCGTGCGACAGGCGATCAACGAAGCGCGGCCCGAGAGTGATCTCATCGCCGCGGCGCGCCAGGACGGTTTCCTGACCATGTATGAGGACGGGCTGGTCAAGGCGGCGCAGGGCTATACCTCCACCGAGGAGGTGCTGCGCGTGCTCGGTCAGGCCTCGGCCGCCCATGCCTGAGACGGCCGCCAAGCATGGCATCCGCGACGATCGCCCCGTGCTGGTCGTCGGCATGCACCGCTCCGGCACGTCCTGCCTCGCGGGCTGTCTGGAGGCGGCCGGCCTTCATCTCGGCGAGGTGAACACGCAGGCGCCGCACAATCAGCGCGGCAATCGCGAAAACCTGGCCGTCATGCAGCTGCATGATGCCCTGCTGGAACGCCATGGCGGGGCCTGGGACCGGCCGCCCGCATCACCCGTGATCTGGACCGAGGCCGATCTGGCGGCCCTGTCGGATGCAACGGCCACCGCGGCGGCACACACGCCCTGGGGCGGCAAGGACCCGCGCTCGCTCATGCTGATCGAGGGTTGGCTTGCGCGCTTCAGCCCCCGCTTCGTCGGCACCTACCGGCACCCTGAAGCCGTGGCCGCCTCGCTATGCACCCGCGCCGACGCCTGGGGCCAGCCGATGGATCCCGATGCCGCGCTGGATCTCTGGGCGGCCTATAACCGCGCGCTCTGCGACCTGCGGCGGCGGCATGATTTCCCGATCGTGCGCTATGACATCGATGGAGGCCTCTATGTGGAGAAGGTCACGGCGATTGCCCGCGATCTGGGACTGCCGCACCCGGAAGCCGCCGGTGAATTCTTCGACCGGTCGCTGAAGCATCAGGCAGCGTCGCGCCCCGTGCCGGCCCGCGTGGAGGAGATCTGGCAGGAGCTCGAGCGCCATGCTGTCTAGGCCCCGTATCTCCGTCATCATTGTCGCCTATGACATGCCCCGCGAAGTGCCGCGCACGGTGCAGTCCTTCCTGGCGCCCTATCAGCAGGAAATGGCGCCGGGCGATATCGAGGTCCTGGTGATGGAGAACGGGTCCAGCCGGCCTGTTCCCGAAGCGGTGCGCGCCGGATGGCCGTCGAATGTGCGCTATTTCAACATCGAGAATGCGCCCGGCTCACCGGCCTATGCGCTCAATCTCGGCGTGGCCAGGGCGCGCGGCAAATGGGTCTGTCCGGTGATCGACGGCGCCCGGATCGCCACCCCCGGTATCCTGCGCAAGGCGATGCTGGCGGCGCGTCTGTCGGACTGCCCGGTGATCGCCACGATGGGCTATCATCTCGGCCATATCGTGCAGCAGGAGGCGGTGAAGCAGGGCTATGACGCCGCCACCGAGGACGCGCTGCTCGACTCGATCGGCTGGCCGGATGACGGCCATCGCCTGTTCGAGATCGGCTGCCTGGGCCTGTCGGCCCGTAAGGGCTGGCTGGCGCCGATCGCCGAAAGCAACGCCATCATTGTCACGAAAGCCTTCTACAAGGCGATCGGCGGCTATGACGAGCGGTTCGATATTCCCGGCGGCGGTATCGTCAATCACGACTTCTTCCGCCGCGCCGTCGAGCATCCCGACGCCCTCTATGTCCTGCTGGTGGGCGAGGGGACGTTCCATCAGCATCATGGCGGTGTGACAACGGCAAAGGGGGTCGAGAAGCCCGCCGCACCGGACGGGCGCACCACCTGGGACATCTATGCGGACCAGTACCGACAGATCCGGCAAATGGACTATGCTGTGCCACAGCGTGCGCCATTGCTGTTCGGGGATCTGGGCCCGTCCGCCGTGGCTGACGTGCAGACTTTCGCCGGGGGAGAGCGGCCGGAATGACCCGCGAGACCGACTTCATCACCAAATACCACAATCTCGACCTGGTGCGCCGGCGCGTCGAGGTCGGCGAGCATCGCGATGTGATCGGCGGTATGTGGGACGAGCTGGGCGCGCTGCAGCATGATTTTCTGGTGGCCCAGGGACTGCAGCCGCATCACCGGCTGGTCGATATCGGCTGCGGATCGCTGCGGGCCGGCGTGCCGCTGACCCGCTATCTCGATGCCGGCCGCTATTACGGCATCGATATCAGCCGCGATCTTCTCGATGCCGGCTATGAACGCGAGATCCTGCCGGCGGGGCTTGGCCCGAAACTGCCACGCGGCCATCTGCACGCGACGGCGGACTGGGATGTGGCGCCCTTCGGCGTGCGCTTCGATTTCGGTCTGGCGCAATCGGTCTTTACCCACCTGCCGCTGGAGCAGCTGACCGAGTGTCTTGCTGCCATTGCGCCGCACTTCGTGCCGGGCGGGCGGGTCTATATCACCTACTTCCACCGGCCTGACGATTGTCCGGACGGCGATCCGGTGATCCACGAGCCGGGCGGCATCTCGACCTGGCACGACCGCGATCCGTTCGACATCCGCCACGACGCGCTGGCCGCAGCCACGCCGGCTGGCTGGGACCTCACCATCATCGGAGAATGGGGCCATCCGCGCGACCAGCGCATGGCCCTGTTCACGCGGCGCTAGGCCCCGGGGAGCAGCGTTTCATGGCGACCTTCATCTACAAGGGACTGAAAGCCGGCAGCGGTGAAGTCGAGGGCCGCATCTCCGCGGCCGACGAGGTCGATGCGCTGCGCCAGCTCGAGGCCCAGTCGATCTCTGCCTTCCAGATCCGCGAGGCACGGCTCGCCGATCGCCGTTACGACCGCAACAAGGCCCGGCCGCAGGACCGGTTCCGGTTCATGCGCCAGCTCGCCATGCTGCTGCGCGCGGGCAGTCCGCTCCTGTCCGCCTTCGAGACGATCGGCGGCGACGAGCCCTGTCGCGAGCTGGCGGAGACTGCCGACGAGATCCGCCGCGCCCTGCGCTCGGGTACGCGGCTTTCAGCGGCGATGAAACAGTCGCTGCGCGGCTTTCCCGATTATGTGCCGCGTCTGGTGGAGCTGGGCGAGGCAACCGGCGATCTGCCGCGCGCGCTCAACGATATCGCCGGGCAGATGGAGCAGGATCTGCGCGCGGCCGCCGAGGTGCGCAATGCGCTGGCCTACCCGTCCTTCCTGGCGGTGATGGGGGTCATCGCCGTGCTGTTCATCTTCCTGTTCGTGGTGCCGCGCTTCGCCACGCTTCTGGGGGATGACCGGTCGCAACTGCCCGGCTTCTCCCGCGTGGTGATCGAGACCGGCGTCTGGCTGCGCGCCCATATGGTCGAGGCGGGGCTGGCGCTGGGCGGGCTGATCGGCGGGGGCTACATGCTCTCGCAGAATGCCGGCTTCCGCTCCGGGTTACGCGAAACCATGATGCGCATGCCTGTGGTCGGGACTTTTCTCAAGGCCAGTGAGACCGCGCGATGGGCACGGATCGCGGGAACAGCCCTGTCGGGCGGCGCGCCGCTGCTGGAGGCCTTGTCGCTCGCCGAGAGCTCGGTCTCGTCCCAACGCTGGCGGCACGCGCTGGCCGAGGTGCGCCGGGCCATCCGGGCCGGGGAACCCATCGAGGAAGCCTTGCGCGCCTATACCGACTTCGACTCGATGACGATCAACCTCGTCAAGACGGGCCGGGCCGCGGCATCTCTTGATGAAATGCTGCTCTTCGTTGCCGAGGTCTATGAGAGCGAGACACGCGACAGGGCCAAACGGCTGACTTCGCTCGCAGAGCCACTGGCGATCCTGTTTATTGCTTCGGTTGTAGGTGCGATCGTTGTCAGCCTGGTCATGGCCATGACCAGCCTCTACGATATTGCGATCTAGCTACAGGGCGAGTGGATCGCGTACCTGGCGCCAGCCCAGCTTGCGAAGCGTGAAGCTATCCTGGATCCCGTTACGGCTGACCGACACCTCGACCTCGTAGAGGCCGAGTGCGTAAATGGATGAGCCCCGGTATCCCTCTGCCAGAGGCACGCTTGCGACGGGTGTCGATGTCCAGCTGACCAGCCAGCCTCCGATCTCGGTCTGACCTTCCGGCATGAGCATCGGGTTGACGGTCTCCATCCAGGCCAATGCGTTCTCCTTGGCCGAGAGGGTTTGCGCGGTTCTTTCGACACGGAATGACGCGTTCGCCAGGGTTTGCTGCAGCTGGTAGAGGGGCAACATGGCGATCGCCAACAGCCCGATGGCAGCAAGAACCTCGACGATAGAAAAACCCGGTCGCTTCATCGGTGTTCAGCCTTCACGTGATGCCCCCGACAACGCTCGCGCCAGTGAAGCCCACAACCAGCCCCGGTGCAAACGGCAGGCGCCCCTTCTCATCGTCCTTGCCGAGGAGCTTGAGAAGCACGGTGATGACAACCGCGACAAGGAGCGCCGGGCCAACGGCTCCCAGTCCGCACCACAGACCGCCGGCTGCTGCAAGCCCGTAATCGCCGCTGCCAAGGCCGGAGCGACGGGTTCTGGCCAGCACCACCAAGTTTGCGAGCGCAAGAACGGCTGCTGCAAGCCCGGCGCCGCCAAGTGCGATCATCCATGTGGCGTGGGGGTGGAGCAGTGGTGCTGAGACAAGTCCGAAAGCGGCGACGCCCAATGACTGTCCGTCGGAAATACTGCCCTCATTCCAGTCCAGGACGAGCGCGCTGGCGGCAAAGGACAGGCCGCCAGCGATGGCCATGCAGAGGAGCGGGGAGAGGCCCGCCCAGAGAAGCGCGACATCAAGTAGAGGCGGGATGACGACAAGCCCTTGTCGCCACCTGTTTGAGATCGGCAGGCCGGAAAGTTTTGCGGCCAACCATCCCGACAAGGCTGCAAGAACAATGCTCGCTAGCGGGACGCCGAGCTGAAGCATCCGGCTCAGTCTTGAGTGGCGTCGGCGCCAGCCCAAGCGCGGATCTGCATGGGCTCCGACGGCGGTCTGAGCGTCCCGGACGCTGAAATCTGGTTGCCGAAACCGGTGTTGATCGCGCCAACGAGCGTGTCGACAACGCGCTGACGGTCCTCGCGCGAATTCAGGATATAGGGCGTGACCAGAATGACCAGCATGGTTCGCGTGCTGGAAAAGCTCTCACTCCCGAACGCTGATCCGATCAACGGGACATCCTTCAGGAAGGGCACACCGCCATTGCCTCGGGTAAAGCGGTTCTCGATCAAACCGCCAAGCACTGCAGTTTGTCCGTCTTGCAGCGACAATTCAGACGTCATGCTGCGGTTTGATATGATCGGGCTGGCGATCGCTGTGTTGTCATTCGTCTCGGCAGAGGAGACTTCTTGCGAAATCTGAAGGTCGATCCTGTTGTTCGAATAGACGAGGGGGGTGACGTTCAGGATGATACCGGTCGATCGGTATTGCACCGTCTGAAGGACATCTGAATTGCCCCCGCTTTGGCTGTCGGCAGCCCGCTGCGAGGTGATAACAGGGACGTCTGTCCCGACCTGTACGGAGGCTTCAGAACCGGAACGTGCAATAATCCTCGGCGTCGACAGAATGTTGATCTGATTGCTGTCCGCGTTGGCAGAGCCGGTCAACGTTACCTGACCTGTGTTCACCGTGCCGGAAAGACCACTGCTGCTCTCGAGGCGTGCCGCAAATCTCGCCGCGGTTTCGGTGTCGAACACCGCATCCAGCCCGTAGCTCAGATTGTCGGTGAGCGTCACCTCGGCAATCGTTACCTCAATCATTACCTCAGGAGAAGGCGTGTCGAGTTGCCGCAAGAGTGACTCGAATTGCTGGTACTCTTGCTGGGTCCCGAAGAAAATAATTCGGTTGCCTGTCGAGTCGACGGTCACGCCCCCATCGCTTGTAACGACGCTACGCTCGGAACCTGAGCCTGATGCCGAAGAACCGCCAGTGTTGCCCGACGAAGATTGTTCGTTCCCGCGTCCGCCGCCGCCGGGCGTACCCCGCGTGGCATAGCCCATTGCAGCATTGACGATTTCCGCCAGCTCCTCGGCATTTGCATTCTGCACCTGATAGACATGGGGCAGGCGTGCTTCGGCTTCGAAAACAGCGGCATCAAGGCGCCGGGCGGTTGCAACGACGTGATTGGCCAGCGATTGTTCCCGGGCGAAGATCATCAGCTGATTGGCATAGGGAAGTGGCAACAGCGTAATCGCCCGCGGCATCCCGCTTCCCAAGGCCACATAATAACCTTCCACGGACAGGATCGCCTGAAGGTCGCGCGCCATGTCCTCGACCGCCCAGTTGCGGGGCGTGTAGGTGATGACCTGCGTACCTGCGAAACGCAGTTCGTCCATCTGCTCGACAATGGTCAGGGCCGCATCGACCGAGTCTGACAGACCGCTGAGCACCATGGAATTGGTACCCCGGTTGGTCCGGATCGTCAGCTGGTCACGCTCGGGAAATGCCTGCTCCAGAATGGATTGCATGTCGGCCGCGTCGATTGCCGTCAGTTCGACGAACTGGACGATGGGACGCAGATCGCTCGGTACGCTGGGGCGGGTCCTGGACCGAACGAACTGGGGCATCTGGGCGCGAAGTTCGTCCATTCCGACGATCCGAAACAGACCATTCTCGTGTATCACGGCGAGACCGTAGTCTTTCAATGCCTCTTCAACGAGCGCCAGGAATGTGCTCGGGGGCATGTCGTTGACGCTACGAAGCGAGATGACATCTGTCCGCTCGGCCACATCCGGCCCCAGCGTGAAGGGTTGCTGGAGGATGTCGCCAAAAACGGTGTTGATGAAGGCAGGCAGGGGTTGAGGCGGCAGCGTCGCATTTACCGCCGGCCCGTCGATGCCGTCGGCAGACGATGTGTACCGGCTGTCGCGCTGCGTTCCATTGCCAATCGAGGGAATTCTGCGGACGTCTGTCTGCGCGGAGTCTGCCTCCCCGTTGCCGCCTTCCTGAGCGGCGCCAAGGTCCAGATCTCCACGGAAGTCACTGTCCGTCGAGGTGTCGACACCAAGCGGACCGGCCCCCCGCATCCAGTCGAAGGAGCCGGAATCCTCCGGCGTGATGGCGCAAGACGACAAAACCGACGTCAGGACCACCGACGCGCCTAAAATCCGCAACTTCATACTAACCTTCCCTGGAGGGATATGCATCGAGCGTACGTGTCTCGTCCCCCCGCTCGAACGTTACCGATGTAGCCGAAATCGAAACCACTTGCCAGTCGTCCGCAAGAATGTCGCCCAGCGACAGTTCACGCGATTCCGTCTCATCGCCATGAATAACGAGCTTCCATCTTCCCTCCGTGTTTACAAAGGCTCGCAGCGAAGGGTCCACGAACACCGCTTCGATCTCGCTCAGCCCAACGGACCCTGGTTGATCGCCCGCAGTGGGGTCGGTATCGAGCTCGGCATCCGGAAACAGTCCTGCTGAAACAATCCGCCCTACCAGCGTATTCACTTCACCCTCGCTCCAGATATCAAGTTGCGGGAGGGTGCGAGCCTCGCGGTCGAGGTTGGACGCAGACGTTCCGTAGCCAGCGGTCAAGCCGGTGATTAAAGCAAGCAATGCGAGAAATGCTGCGACGAGTAGCCGGAAAGTGGACGTCATCGATTTCCGACCCGTTCTGAACTGCTCGATCCGATGATGGCCGGAGCTAACAGCGTGGCGCGGACGCTTGAGTTTGGTCGCTGCCACTCAAAATCTGTCGGCACCACCAGATAGTCCAACCCCTGGAGCTGCTGGAAGAAATTCAGAAACTGACCGTTGCGATCCCTCGCCGTCACCAGGATTTCGAACCGTTCGCGGGCGCTGGCGCCCAACGGTTCCGTAAGCGGCTGGACTTCGATGCGAATGCGGTCGAGCCCCGCTCTTCGAGCCGCATCCTCAATCTCGTTCTGGAGCTGTGCAGCGACGATACCCGACGTTGCTCCTCGCCAGAACCGGCCCTCCACATCATCAAGCTGCGCGCGAAGGGCAGAAACGGCGTCGACCCACTCCTGGCCGTCGCTCAGGCTCCGTTGGACCGCGACACTTCGCTGCAGATCAGCGACTTCAGTCTGCTTGTTGGCGACCGATTCGATGAGATTGCCGATCCCGACAAGGGTCAGCATTGCCACCAGAATACTCAACCCGGCAAGCGATCTGGGTGTGGCCTGATTGCGCATGTATCCGGTCAGTCGGCTTATCTGGCCAGGCATCAGGCTCCGCTCCCGCTTTCAAAACTGGCGAAAATACGCCAGCGGTTGGCACGGTTGCCGGTTTCAAGCCGAACCCCCTCCAGAACTTCCGAGTTTTCGAGCTGAGCAACCAAGCGTGCCAAGGGGATGTCCGAATTGCCGGCCAGCTCGATCTCTATCGAACCTTCCCGGACTGAGAAGGACTCCAACGTGGCGTCGAATCCAGCCGCTGCTTCAGCAAACACAGCTATGGCCGCTGCGGGGTGCGGGGTTCCCAGCAAGTCGCTATAGGTTCGCAGCCGGGCACCTGCTTCGAGTGCACCGGCCCGGGCAGCCACGACGTCCGATGTGCTTTCCGCGAGTGTGGCAAGCTCCCGCTGCAATGCCCCGGCATCCTGAGTGGCGCGAAGCCACTGGCCGCTGAGAAAAAGCAGAGGCAAGGCCAGCAACACGATTGCGAGTGCTGCCAAATCTCTTGGTTTCAAACTTGTAGCGATGCTGCCGGCTTTCTCGGCCAGTCGGGCCAACCCGGCGTCGCTCTCGGTGATCGCAGATGCCGCGGCTTCAGTGGCAGCGGGCACCGCTCGCACAAAGCGAGACCATTGTCGTTCGTCCGGCTCAAGGTCCCACCAGCGGCTGGCAACAAGATTTCTGTTGCGCCATACTTGACCCTCAAAGCCGCCATCCCTGCGACGCAGGACTTCTCCTTCGTGAGGGGCGTCGAGAAGGCTCTCCGGCACGGCTTCGAATTCGGAATCGCCCAGTCCTGCGAGCAGTTCGGATGGCCAGCTCCAGATGCCAATTCGGCCATCGGACCAAACGAGTTTGACGGATGGGGACTTGAACGGTGAGCGCGCCCGGGCTGCGAGCTTCGCTGCCTGCAACGCCCGCATGTCTCGACGGGGCGTCGGTGGAGTGATCGACTCAAAATGGCAGTGGCGGCGGCTGATTACCACACGCTCGCCACGGACGAGGCGTTGAATGGACGACCCACGGCGATCCAGCGAGCCGGACGCAGTAACGCGGCTATTGACCGGGGTCGGGAAGAGGCTCGATCGGCTCATCCAGAGATGTCCCTAACGCATCACGCACATACTGACCCCCAATACGGTATCTATAGGCCAGCGAAAAGGGCGCCAACACATTTCGTGGTGTAAGTTCGTAGACAGATATCCAGGCGACTTGTGCGGATCTGTCATGCGCTACAAGCGCAAATCTGCCGGTTGCACCGCCGGGCACCTCGAAAATATCGGAGACGTTGTCGTATTCTGGGCGCCCGGCGTCTGCGAATTGTGTGTACGTGCCATCCTCGTAGCCCGCGACCGCTCGGCGAGCATCGCTCCAGGAGCCCGTCAGCCGTTCGAGCAGGAAAGGACTCGCAAGTCGAGGATTGAGCTGGCCTGACCCCCGAACCATGGTCAGAAGCAGCAGCTGGCCAACATCGCTACAGATGTCCTCCTGCGTCCACCCAGAGACTTCGCAGAGTTCGACGGGGTCAATCAAGGGGCGGTTTGGCGGCAGCCGGGGATCGTCATACGCGGATGTTTCAGCCCCTCCGGGTGTCCTGATGACATCCTCGTCCTGAAAGTCTCTCAAGGCGGCACCGAGCGATGCGTGACGGACGGGTGAGATGCCGAGCGATGTCATGTCGTCATCCCGCCCAGATATGCCCAGCATGGAGGCGCTGAAAAATGCTTGCTGATCAATGTATCGCAGAACGATCGTATCGTCGAAGAGCCTGGGTTGTGCATTCGCGCGCAGCAATACGGTATCGCTTGGAGAGGCGGAGCCGGTGTCGAACATCCGATCGATTGCACTCACACCCCCAATCTCGACGCCAAGATTACCCATAGGGCTGGTGAGCGCATGATAGAGGAAGGTGCTTTCGGCGGACCTCGCCGCGACCTGCTTGGCAAAGAGGTCTGTCTGCTGACTATAAGCCGCAATTGCACGCTCGACCTGTGATGCTGCAACGCCCACGACTAGCGTTATGATAACAATTGCGGCAAGCGCCATCGGAAAGGCATAGCCTTCACGTCGATACGAGCGAAGCACGGTCATCATGGTGTGCTCGTTCCGAGCAGGTCCTGCACACGGGCTTGCGGCGGATCTGTACGTGGCAATGCGAAGACGAAGTCGATGTCACTGTCCGGCGCAGTCACCCTCAACAAAGCAGGAAGGGGGGTGTAGTAGGGCGTGCCGCTGAACTGGTGACGCGCAAAGCCTTCCGGCGGCGGCCATTGTGAAATCCAGCTGGGTTGCTCGCTGTCGTCGAACCAGTAGCTCAGCCTGATCTGTCCCGACGGGCTTTCCGCGATGTCATATCGCCGGTCGCCCTCCTCGTAAACGAGCATCGAGCCGTTGCCGGCCGGTTCGACCACCAGGCGGAATGCAGCGGTCATCCCTTGGCCCGGTGCGATCGGACGGCTGGTCTGGCCGCGAACTTCAAATGCCGTTCCCTGAAGTGCGAGTTCGGATTCGCGATAATCGACCAGTGTGTTGGCCATGGCTTGGCGGAGTGCAATCTCATCAATACGGTCGTGAATATTGGCGCGTGAGTGCCGTTCGATGCGTATGCCATTTGCTGCGGCCGCACGGATCGTTTGCAGGACAAGTGTTGATACGATCGCGGTGATGGCGAGCATCACCAGGACTTCCATCAAACTATAGCCCTGTTCGGTCCTGCTTCTGCGACATGGCTCAGCCGCCAATGAGTAACCTCCCGTCTGCGAGAGACGTGAAAACCTGTTTCAAATCCGCATCTGCGATTTCGGCATTGCCGCTTACTGGCCGTCTGGTCGAAAGCACCTCATCGTACAGTTCAAGTGCTTCTTGATAAAGCGGGAGTGGCTCAAGGTCGGCTTTAAGCTCATCTGCCTCCGAATGTGTGCGCGATGAATTGAGGCGATCACTAAAAGGCGCCAGACAGTCCGCGCAATTCGCTTCTCCGAGAAAGGCCAGGATGCTCTCGAGAATTTGCTCCACACTTTTTTCTAGCTGCTTGAAGTCGACCAGAAAAACCTTGTCGGTTCCGAGGGCGCGCTCGGCAGCCCATGCGGCCTTCGTGTGCTGTAACCAAGTCTGGAGTGCATCGTTCGCGTCTACCGGAGTGGCTCCGACGCGGTCGAACTTTCCGAGCGAGGCGACAACAGCATGGGGTTCGCGCAGGTGATGAAGAAAGCGTGCGTCCGGGAACATCTGCGCCAATGCCCAGACATAAAACGTGTTGAGCGGCGTCCCGTCCACCCAGCGCTTCTTGGGATCAGAAGCACGTCGTTTTACAAACAGGGTGCTCTTTTCCAGCTGCGCTTCTGTAGGAATGCCCGGGGGGCCATACAGGTCGCTACAGCGTGCTTCGAATGCCTCGTTCACGACTGAATGGATGAGATGGCCGTGATGCTTGAAGAAATGGCCAAGAGGGTAGTCTACATTCGACAGGTGAGACCGGTTCCCGCGGTCGGATCCGGAAGCGTGGCTTTGGTAGGCGCCGACCGCAGATGCGGCGATCCAAGCCGTTTCGGGCATCGGTTGGATATTCGGGTGTTGTCCAAGCGCCCATGTCATAACGGAAGTGCCCGAACGCGGAGCACCGATGATGAAGACGGGCTGGATGGTGTCCGCGAAAGAGCCGGCTGTAGACATGTTTGTCGAATCCCCGATGGTACAAAGCGGGCTTTCTAAGGGGATGGCTTCTGATCCGCAATCACAGGCATGCAAATCCAATCGCGGCGGTCGCTACATGACGCGCTGTTGCAGGCTGCATGAGCGTGGAGCCAAGTCGAATGCATATACTCGTTCGTCAGCTGTTGTGATGCGCACGCTGCCACCGTCGCACGTTCCTGTGGACGAAAAGACAACTTGTTCGCTAACCGCAATGTACCAGCCGAGGGGCAGGTCTTCAGCGAGATACTGTTCCGCCTCGGTCGCGTTGATCACGCGTGCTTCCGACTGGCTCGTCATGCGCAGGTCAAGCAAACCAAGATCGACGCGACGCAGCACAGCTTGAACGCGTTGTTGTTCAATCATGCGGATGAAGCTCGGAGTTGCCAGTCCGACTACAGTCGCGAGAATGGCGACAACTACGACAATTTCTAGCAGGCTATATCCCGCACGCCGTTTTGAGAAAGGCAAGCGGCTACAGGCCGATGTCAGCGTCCAGTCCGGACCCACCAACTTCATTGTCTGCCCCCAGGCTATAGACCTGACCTCTGTCCATTTGGCTTTCGGCGGCTTGATAGCGATAGGGATTGCCCCACGGATCCGTTGGCAAATTCTCGTCCAGATATGGACCGTACCACATATTGGTGACGCTTTGAGACGGAGTGCGTAACAGCTGCAAGCCTTCTTCATCTGTCGGGTAACGGCCAATATCCAGGCGCATGGAATCCAGTGCCGTTTCCAGCATGTCGATCTGCGCCTGTGCCGCCGTGACGCGCGACCGGTCGAGCTGGCCGAACAGGCGTGGCGCAACCAAGGTCGCCAGAACCGCAATGATTGCCACTGCCACCAGAATTTCCATAAGCGAATAACCCGCACGGCGCTTGGCAAAACGTTTTCCAGCCACGCGCAAGGCAGCATTAAGTCTAGACATGAACGCTCAATCCGTTTTCAAACTTGCCTTCGAATTGTAGCACGCTCCAAGCCGACAAGCGAGATTCCATGCCACGTCATATATCCGTAGAAGAGGCCGAAGAGCTCAAAGCTGGCGCTGAAAACTATCGTGCCTATGTCGGGCCGCCGAAGCGATTTGGCATGCTCACCTTGTCACAGATGTCGCTACTCGCCGCCCTTGGACTGGAGGAGACGGACTACGTTCTCGATTTCGGTTGCGGGTCTTTGAGGCTCGGCCGTTGCCTGATTCCGTTTCTCCGCAGCGGACGATACTTCGGATTGGACCCTAATCTCTGGCTGATCGACGACGGGTTTGCCTACGAGGCAGGAACCGATGTTCGTGATATCAAGCAACCGTCTTTCTCGGGCTCGGACAGCTTTGATAGCGGAGTTTTCGAACGCCGTTTCGACTTCATCGTAGCGCAATCGATTATTACCCATGCTGGTCGCGACAACACGAAAAAGCTGTTGCAATCATTCGCGGATTCGCTTGAAGAAGACGGGATCGCGGTGCTGTCGTATCTCAAGGGGGATGCTGGCACCGAACTGCCTGAAGAGCCTTGGACTTATCCGTTCAATGTCGCTTATCCTGAAGACTGGCTGGAAGCGGTGTGTCGCGAAAGCGGCCTGATCTGGCGCGAACTCGACTGGCACCATCCCGGCGCGACCTGGGCGGCTGTCGTGCGGGATGAACGACGTCTTCCGCGGAACGATGCCTTGCTGGGCTGTCGAGGCGTTTCCGCTCCCCGCTGGAGGGCCTAGCTGTAGAAGCTATGAAGGTTGTTCACCCGGGGCTGGGTTGAGAGATTGGTGTTGCGACACGCCAACTTCTAGCCCGGAGATCCCCGGATGAACGTCCACAAGAATGCGCGTCTTGCGCCGCTG
>Ga0213833_1000734_pt1 | contig 28277 bp, 28 predicted proteins | sample SWATP21_FD_160575 | JGI IMG/M metagenome (GOLD analysis project Ga0213833, IMG submission 160575) | Coastal seawater microbial communities from Marineland, Florida, United States - SWA TP2 #1 | ecosystem: Environmental > Aquatic > Marine > Coastal | place: USA: Florida | collected 2016-08-14 | reverse complement strand
CGCCTGTGCGAGGAAGCTCCTGATGTGGTTGCGTGCTATGATGCGTGATCAGATCGACTGGCAAGAGATGGATGTCTACAAGCAATCCATCAAAAAGGCTTGACCTTTAAGACGGTAGATCCAAATAAAAAGAGTCAACCACAAGTGAGCTAACCATGCGCTGTCGAGCAATTCTCTTAAGTGTTTTCCTATGCCTTTTTTCAGGCTGTGATCACTCCTCTATTCCGCTCACAAGTGGTAAAACACTCACCGCTTCTGATTGGCGAGATCGAGTAGTAATCGTGACTTACTGGGCCGGCTGGTGTGAGCAATGTCATAAAGAAATACCCGCGCTTAACGCCTATTATAAAAAACATCAGGGAGATGTTTTGGTGCTCGGGGTAAACTTTGATGGTCTTCGTGATCTTGCCTTAAAAAGCTTGGTCGCTAAGATGGGTATTCAGTTCCCTGTGATCAATGGACCTCTATTGCCTTTTCATGTGCCACGACCTGACGTATTGCCTGTCACGTATGTATTAAATAAAAAAAATCACCATGTCGCAAAAACCTTGATGGGTCCGCAGCTTTTGGAGTGGTTGGCAAGGCAATAAAAAACAGCGCCTTTCGGCGCTGCTTTCTCCTTAGGTTTGTCAAGGTCTTGTGCCACCTCCGCCATGCAATCTTGCGCTAGCTTTTGCATAGTCGCTATTGAATGTAGAGAAGAGAGTTTGTATTTTTTTCCCGTTCCCTTCTTGTTTGAGCAAGTTTTGAAGCTCTCCACCCTTGCTCATTTCTTGGATTACTTCAAAGCCGTTATTGTATGATTCTCGAGAGATGCCATACTTTTTGTCAGCTCTGAAAGCTCTGAAGACTGAGCTAATCAACGTTGTTACAGATTTGATGTAGTTATCAGTAACATGTTCAACATGAAGAGACTCTTTTCGAACTGAATAGATCAGAGCGAATAGGAACAGCTGAACTTGCTCACCCGTAAACCCTCTAGCCATTTTTTCAACCCGCGCATGAGTGTGCTTCTCAATGGAGCAAAGTTTTTTCATTTGGTACTCTTCACCATGATTACCTCTACGGTCAAGTAAGCGCACATCACTCTCCTCCTCTACAGTTAGCACATTATCAAGAGCCTTAACTTTCAATAAAGCTCGTTCAAACGTTAAAAGGGAGTCGCGATGGGTGATCTTTTCACGTCGAAGTGCTTCGGTTAGCCCTGTTGTTTCATCATCAGACTTTCTCAACATATAAGTCTCAAAGCTTAGTAGGGTTTCTTTCAATTTTAGCTCATGTTTTTGAGCTTTTTGAATTAGAGCAAAAGCTTGAGCCTTTCGATCATTCAGAAGAGCCTGCAATGCGCCACCTGCCAGATCGCTTCCAGCAAGCTCGTCTCGAGCGCTGTCAAACTTAGCGTAGAGACGACCCATGTCTGCTTGAAGTTGTTGTAGACCATTAGCCTTGCTCTGAACCAAGGGTGTTTGTTTTAGCCCTTGAAAGGTTCGGATGTCTTCATTCACAGCATTAATTACTTCTGCAATAAGACCTCTGAGGTGGCCTACTTTAGCTGCCATGGATTTAGCATCACTCTCTGCCTGATCATGTTCCTCTTGAAGACCATCGACTGTAGCGTTTAGTGTTGCTTTAGCATTTTCTTGCAAAACAATCCCCTCAAGTGCTAATTCAGTGGCAGCCTTTGCTTTCTTCTCATCAGCAGCTAATGCTTCAAAGATAGTTGCAAGTATCCCCACTGCTGACCCAGGTACCGCTAATGCAGTTTTTAGAGGGTTAACAACATTAGCTTCGCCGATGTCGATTGCGCCAGAAAGATCAACCAGATTGCCTTTGACTTTGTCCATGACATTAGCTACGGAAGAGAGCGATTCTGCTTTGTAATCATGTTTCAAGATTTTTAGCTGAGTTATAACCTTCTTGTGGAGTGTAGGCTGATTCTCTAGTAGTCTTGAAGCTTTTTCAAGGGCGGTATTGTTAGCTAAACTAGCTCGCAATTTCACCATATGGTTTTTGAAAGCATTAATTTTAGCTTCAATTATTTGGTACTTGCCATAGAAGCTAATATGGGCAGAGGGGTCTGTGTGTTCGTAACCCATAAGGATAATACGGATATTGGCTAATGTGGTTTCTAAATCTTCGGTAACAAAGTTAGAAACGTTCTTTAACGCGTCGTTTAGTTGTTTTGATAAAGTAGTCATCATACACCTCCTTTAGTCAGTATGTTCATAAGTTCATACTGGGTTACTTAAGAAGACTTTCTGATGCGCATCTGAATAGTCACTTTCAGTGTAACTAAATGCAAAGGCAAATGTTTAGCGTATTAAATACGGGGTTACGCAACTAAGATATCGATTAGGGTTTCGGGTAAGTAATTAAGTAAGCCTTCAGAGATAGCTCGCTCAATTATTTGCGCTTTTGAATCACAGCCCATTTTGATTTTTATTTCGTTGATATACCCTTCAACGGTGCGATAAGAAAGTCCTAAGATATTTGCGATGACTTTTGAGGATTTCCCTCGCAACAGTAGAAATAAACATTCAGCTTGTCGTTCACTCAAGCCGAAATCGTGGTAGTGCGAATCTAGAATAAAGCTATATTGGAAGGGGTCTTTTTTTCCTCGAAAAGGTGCGTCAGACCGCATGATGAATCGACTAAGGTCAACAAGACGTAAATGAGTTATATCCATAAAGCGAACGCTTACACCAATGATTTCTCCATTAAGGATAACAGGATGCTTTTCGCCTAGCATCGTATGATGCTTTCCTTTATGGAGTGGTTGACAGGTCAGTATTTTCACAGGTGTCTGTGAGCGCATAACGGATTGATCTTCTTTCTCAAAAACATCTGCATTTTCACTTGCGCCGCAGGGCATGTCGTGATATTTAGTATTGTGAGCTTGGTCAATGTTGTTATAGCCGATTAGCATTAGGGAGGCAGTTGTTGCTACGACAAACCGTGACTCCTGGTCCATAATATTAAAATAGCCCCCAATCGATTCAATTGGAATGGACTCAGCATAGCTAAGCAAACGTGCATCCATAGGCGCCTCCTTAACTTGTTTTTTTTAAGTGTTACTACCAAGCTATCATATTGTTTTTGTTTCTGTCGATAGGCTTTTTTGATTTTATGTGTGATAGAATGCCGCGTAAAACCAAGTAAAAGGAGTTCGCAGTGAGTCTTGCTATTCAATCTATTGGGGTATTTTGTGGTGTTTCTTCAGGGGAGAAAGAATCGTATTCCCACAAAACGCGCGCCTTAGCAAGCTTGTTTTGTGGTGCCGGTATTCGAGTGATCTTTGGTGGAGCGAGTGTGGGTTTGATGGATGTGTTGGCTCAAGAAATGGTGTTGCATCAAGGAAAAATAATAGGGGTGATGCCAGAGGCTTTGCTTGAGATAAGGACACATTTGCCACTGTCTAGCTTTCATGTGGTGCAAAGCATGGGAGAACGGAAAGCTCTAGTTGACTCTTTGTCTGATGCTTTTCTGATGCTCCCAGGTGGGGTTGGGAGTCTCGATGAGTATTTTGATATGTTAGCTATGTCTCAGGTTGGTTACCATACGAAGCCTTGTATTATTTACAACATGGACGGCTATTATAATGACCTGTTGCGATTTTTAAATTTTGCAAAGGAGCAGGGTTTTGTGAGCGAAGCTACTGATAACAAGATCATCGTGGTGGAGGATCTTGAGAGTTTATGTGATGCGTTAGGTGTTACGGATCATCGACACGATAAACACGAATGCATGGAGAGATAGCTTAGATGCTTCTACGCGCTTCCTCTGTCCACTTGGTATGACTTCAGGTCATTGCCTATTCCAACAATGGCAATTTTATCAACTGGGGCCTTAGGGTTAGTAAGGTTCAAGTGACCTGTCACCATCGAGGCGCTATTGAGTTTGCGAAGCGTCTTGCGAAGGTCTTTGTCTGTGTACGTTGGGCTATGGGCAATAGCGTAGCCGGCTAGCATCACTGCATCGTAGCCTAATGCTGTTTCCGGCAGGAGTGGATCTTGATGATAATGGTTACGATATGCCTGCTTGAATTGTTTTAGCTCTTGCGATGGGTTGTTGGTGTCAAAGAAAGCATGTGATGTATAGAAGAAAGGGGCTACTTGCTTGTGTTTCATTGACTGAATGTGTTTGGGTGAGAAGCGAGCGGAGGTCATGACGGTGTTAACAATGTCTTGATCGCGTAGAGCTTCAAGCAGTTTAGCAGCGCTTCTTGTGTTAGTTGCTAAATAAATGACCGTATGGGTTGAGTCTGTCAGGTGTTGGCGCAGGTTGCTTGCCACTTTATCGGCTTGGGTGTTGTTGACATTGTTTGGGACTGGAACAAGGGTAGGCTTCCCTCCTAGGTCACCAAAAGAACCGCTTAAGGCTTTGGCAAGCTGTTGGTTGCTTGTGGTGGGTTCAACTAATATATAGAGGTTGTCTTGATGCATGGTGTTATGTAAAAAGTGCGCGCTCTTTTTTGCTTCTTGCTCAGTTGTGAATGCGGTCATGATGTAGTGGTCGCCCAAGGCCTTTTGAGTTTGCTCGCTTGCACTACTGGTATTAATGAAGAGTTTGTTTGCTTGAGTAAGGGGTAACGCAGTATCCATAAGATCGTCAGAGCGGGTGAGGCCAATCATAATGGGTGATTTGCTGTATTTAGCTTGCATGACAGCAATGGCATGATCCATGTTGTGCTCAGATTGTCCATCGTACAAACGAAGTTTGACGGGAATGTGCATGTTGTTGAGCTCAACAGCTGCTACCTTTGCTCCTCGCCAAGCTGCTCGAGCGCTTGCTTTGTTTTCACCGGTGACATTATAAAGCACATCGATGGTATAGGTGGCTGCTTGAGCAGAGCCAAGTAATAGAGCGGTTGTTAAGGCAGACAATAAGCGTAGACGTGACATGGGTCCCTCCCAATAAAATGATGCTTCAATGCAAACAGAGCATTCATTCTACTGGAAAACGCTCACTATTCAAGCTCGTAAAAAGGACACCTGGAGGCCCATATTATAAAGGTACGGTAGTAATCACGGTGTTTCTTGTCGAAGCGCTTAGCTAGGATGACTCAAAAAGGAGAGGCTCATGAGGCGTTCGCAATTCATTTGTGTTGTTTTGTTGTTAGTACCTTCAGCAGTATTTGCTGTTGATAGTAGCGATGTGATTAGCACCTTATTAGAAAACGTCGTTAGTTTATTGCAATCGAAAATCGCTCGATTGTCTGCTGTGATTGCATTGATTTATGTGGGTTACTCAACCTTGTATTTAGGACGTATGGAAAAAGAAAGAGCGTTCGCAGTCATTCTTGGGTTAGGTATCATTTTCAGTGCTGGTTTTATCATGGAGAAGTTAGGGTATGCTACCTGAAACCAATGAGAATCCTGTTTTTATAGCATTAACGCGTCCAACATGTGTTCTAGGGGTAGGTGTTGATTATCTGTTTTTTGTTCTGATTGCTATATATAGTTTATTTCTGTTAGTGGATGATCCTCGTTTGTTTGTGATTGCTATCCCGTGTTTGGTGTTTGGTCGTTGGTGTTATGCAAAGGATAGCGCGCTCATAGTCATTTTCCAGAAGCGGCTGCGCTATTTAAATCAGTTTAGTTATCAGCAGTTAGGAGGGTATGTCTATGACTGTTTTTAAGAGAAATAGAAAAAAGGATATCTCTAAGGTTGCTGACTGTTTTCATATCAGTTCGTTTGTATCAGACGATAGCGTGATGACGGATGAGGGTATCTTAGGGTCCATCATCTCTATAAAAGGTTTAGATGTTTCGGTTATGGAGGATGAACAAGTAAGGTATGCACATGCATCATGGCATCGAGCGGTGCAGCTTCTTTCAAAAGACTGTACCATACAGGTGCTGACGCACCGTTATGGTTTAAGTAAAACCGGTGTTAACGAAAAAGATTGCGACCCAGGAGCATGTTTTAGGGAGGAGTATGAAAGCCAGTTAATGGATCGTCGGTTGTATGGTTTAGAGCAGTATTTATTTCTTTGGTGTGATCAAGGGAGGCCGATACATCGCAGAAGGTGCTGGAAAAAACACACCCCTCAAGAAGAATTTTTGCCGAAGAGATTGCATGAGTTTGATCGGTTAAAAGATCAGTTCATCTGTCAAATGAAGGAGTATCGTTGTGAGCTCTTAAAGCTATCAACGCATGCTGAGCAGTTACTGAAGGTGTTAAGTTTAGTCGTCAATGGTGCAGATCAAGAGGTACGTTATCAAACTAAAGAGTCTCTAAGGCAATTAGCGGGCTCATTGTCTTCGTTGATAGCAAAGCGAGGCATTGCTATTAGAGATCATATCCAGTTCTCATCGAATCAAAAGTGTATCAAGTATGGGGCCGTTTTGTCGTTGGCACAATACCCCTCAAGTACTCAGCGTGGTTGCTGCGATGTGTTAGATAAGGTCCAGGGATCAATGATTAAAATCGATACCTTTCAACCCTTAAGTCAATCAGATGCAGTAACACGCCTGTCTCGAACGATGTCAAAATACAGAATGAGTGATGATAAGGCGAAAGATCATGTTGAAGCAATACAGTTAGCGACTAAGTCTGTGTCGCAAGAAGAGTTTACTTTTGGCTATCATCAGCAGCTAGTGATGGTTGTTGCTGAAACCAGAGAAATGTTGAATGGAATAGTTGACAGAATAAAAGCCACATACGGTAATTTGGGTGCCACGGTCATTGAGGAGACGTTAGGCTTACCATTAGCTTTTTGGGGGATGTGCCCAGGAGGCTTTCGATACTTATCTCGGTTAATACCCATTACATCACTTAACTTTGTTGATTTTTGTTCATTGCATGCGCAGCCTCAGGGTGGAATCGGTTACTCAGGTTGCGTCAATCAAAAAGAGCCCCTTGCGTTACTAAAGACAAGGTCTCAAACAGCATACAGATTTAATTGCCATTTAAAAGGTTCTAAAACACAGGTTCCAGTGGGGCATACCTTAGTGCTTGGTGGGAGCGGTACAGGGAAAACAGTATTTCTTTCATGGCTTGCCGCACACTTATTAAGATACAAAGGACGGCTATATTATTTCGATCGCGACCATTCCGCTGAAAACTATTTCAAACATTTAGGTGCATTGTCTTTAAGCATTGAGCCAGGATCTCGGCTGTCAATGAATCCATTTTCATTGGAAGATTCGAAGAGAAACCGTATATTCTTAACACATTGGATGCAGATATTATGTGGAGATATTGAATTATCTGACAGGGATAAGCGTTCTCTGTCGGAATGTGTGGATTATGCTTATGATGTGCTGCCACGAAATAGAAGATACTTATCTGAGGTTGTTCGATTATTGCCTGTAGATTTCACAGGGTGGGATGGACTGTACAGGTGGTTGCATTCAACTGGGCAGGAGTCCGAAGGTGAGTATGCTATGATGTTCGACCACCCATCGGACCAGCTATCTTTTAGTAGACTTGTTTATATAGACCTTAGTTATGTGCTGGATGCAAAGGATCCTGTATTGCTTCGCTCTGTTATGATGTACTTATTTCATCAAGTTGAGCAACGGTTCGATGGCTCATTGTCCAGTATTATTTTAGATGAAGCATGGACATATTTGAGAGATCCGTTTTGGTGTGAACAGTTGAAGCAGTGGTTGCCGACCTTAAGAAAACGTCATGCTCATGTTGTAATGGCTACTCAATCAGCTAGCAGTATCTCGCAATCTAAGGTTGCATCAGAATTGTTGGATAATTTGGCAACCGCTGTGTATTTTCGTCAGCCTATGGCCAACGAAAAAGAGTATCAGGGAAATTTAAGGTTAACGAAAAAAGAGTACCAGTGGGTAAAAAAATGGTTAGATCCAAGAGAAATATTAATCAAACAGAATGAAGAGTCAGTGATTGCCTCCGTTGATGTGTCGGGGATGAAGACGTTGCTGCATTTATTGCAAGTAGGTAAACGGAATGAATAATTTCAATGGTTGCTTAAAAATAGCATCGGTCTTATTCATTCTTGTGGTATATGCAAGCAGTTATGCGTCACTCCCCGTCATAGATATTCGTGCTCTTGCATCAATGATCAAGCAGTTAAAGCAGATGAAGCAGGATTATTTAACATTAACGAGTATCAAGAAAACATCTGAGCAAGGGTTTAATAATCTTGGTGGCATGTTAAGTGGGCATTATTCGTATGGGGGGATTGGAAATGACATAGACTCCATGAGTAAACGATACACTTCATCAGAAAGCTGGGGATCATGGCAAAGCTCAGAGTCTCCTAAGAGCCAAGCTATGAAAAAATGGTCTGATGACTATGATGAAAGCCATGCTTTATGGACAAATGAAGAGTGGATAAAAGCAGTGCCCGATAGCGAGCAGACAGATATTAAGCGGGAGCTTGTAGAATCAAGGGCTGAAAGTGTTGAAGCTGTGTATACTTACGACCAATCAGAAAAACGTAGACAGTTTGTAGGTGATTTATCCAAAAGTATCGATGAAACAGAGTCAACAAAAGCAGCCCTTGATCTAAACTCTCGCTTATCAGTTGAAGCTGAATACTTGCAAATTGAATCGTTAAAACAAATGGCGCTGATGAATCGGCATTTATCAGAAGAAAGCTACCGAGACTTAGTGGCACGCTCAGAAGAAGCAAGTTTTACATCCATGCCAAATGTTAAAGAAGATGTGGATGAGTAGAACTAGATAGTGAAGGTGGTTTGTTTCTCGGCTAGTCACCGTCATTCCCCTCCGGCCAGCCTGCGTCATTCCAAGATATATTCCATGTCGAGGGAATTGCGCAGCAATACCACGAGACACTACTTCAATTGAAGCCCTTGCGCCTGACGCGAGGGGGAATGAGGAATCCAGATTACATCCCACGTTAGTGGTTGTGTTTACACCAATGAGCCTTATTTAGAAGGCTTTCTAGAATTGTTTTGGTTAATTGTGAAAAGAACAAGAGCTAACGTCGTTCCAGTTATGAATAAGCCAATATCAATGACAACGCGAATATCATAGTAGTTGACTAACAGCCCAAGCAGTAAAAACAGGCCAATTGCGAGGGTGCGAATAGCGGTGTTAATGGTTGCGTCAAATCGAGAACGAATTGGCTTGTATATTTGTTTATGCAGAGTTGCGTTAGCATTAGTAATAAATGCTCTTAAGAAAAAATAGAAGAATAGAATGCTAGCTACAAAGAAAACAATGGATCTATGATACACAGAGAAAGTGAGTGTTAGATTTGATATTAGCAAGCCTAGCAGTATCAGTTTGAGGTTAAAGAAATCAGATTTCGTTGCTTTCCCGGATAAGGATTGTACAAGCATGATACAAAAAAAGAGGAATCCAAGTAACCATGTGTGTTGAAGAAAGAGAGGAAAGTAGCTTGCGATCATTTGCCAATACTGAATCATGATCTGGTAGTAGCTACTTATCAAAAGAAAACCTAAGAGCAGTGCCCGGTTATCAAGTATTTTTTTAAGTATTAATCGATATAGCAAAAGTTTATTTCTTTTTTTTGGCACCTCTTTTTTGTGGTCTCTACGTGCTTGGTTGGGCAAGTAATAGGCCGCCAATAGAAAGAGCAGAGATAAAAGGGAAATTGGGATAAGAAGCGCCATACTGCCTAAGTAAGAATAAAGAAATGAGCCGACAATAGCAGATATGGCAATGCCTGGGAAAGAGTATTGTGTATATGTTCCTAGCACCCAATGATAGTCAGTAGATCGAGATTCTCTTTGGTAGGTATCAATCAGATACGCATTGTAGGTGTTTAACATGATGAGTAACGATAGAGAATTACAGGTTTCGGCAAAATAGAACACAGCTAAAGAATGATTGTGCGCACCCATGATTAGAAGGCAGAGCCAGGCGATACAGAGTAGGATTGCTGTGAGTAGAATAAATTTCCGATTGTGCTGATCAGAGAGTTTCCCAATATATAAACTGAGTAAAACGATTAAAGCAGATTGGAATCCTTTTAAATAGCTGATGCTACTAATAGATAACCCACCAGATTGAATCAGGTAAATAGCAGAAATAGCACCAATAAAAAGACGAAAACTTGAGAACAAGCCACCTAAAATAAGAATTCGGGTCGTGTTTTTCAGCAGATATGTCGAGGGGTTTGGCATAGTGAGCAATGTTTGTTAGGGCGAATTGGTATTTCGATACGAGAGAAGTCTCGGTTGTTTAATCCTACACGTTTATTGAAACTGTTAATGTGGTCAAAGTCGTTATTGAAGTAAAAAAGTAAATCAGTCAGAGCCATACTTGCAGCCATAAAATTATTACATGGTGATGAGGGTGCAATCATGCGCTTATTGACCAACTTTACTTTATCTAATTGTGATTTTTCTTGTTCATTATTATGATTTGTACCGAATATGTGTTTGTCACAACACATGCAAGCAGTTTTATAAGGAATATAAAACGGACCAATAACAGAGATGTCGTTCAAATAGCCAATATTAAGGTAGGGGATTCTTTGTAAAACGCAAAAGTGATTGATGATAGGCATGCAGGCAGTGTCATCCGCAGATAGTAGAATACAATCAATGGGATCGGTGATAGCTTTCAAAGCTAAGCCAGAGAGATTTTCAGAGATAATATCGACTGAGATAGTAGAGTTTCGTTGAAGTAAGGCTTCCTTTAGGACGGTGACTTTAAGTTTACCGAGATCTGACTCGGTGAATAAAAATTGCCTATTTAAATTAGACGACTCAATGATATCAGCATCAATGAGAGTGAGTTTTCTAACGCCTAAGGAGGCTAATGAATAGGCAAGCGCAGTTCCTATGCCGCCGCAGCCGGCAATAAGAATATGCTTGCTAGAAATGGTATTTTGTAGTTGGTTGCTGTTCATCCCTAATGATTCAAAATAGATCTGATTGCGGCTGTATTTGTTGGATGTGTCGATCTGTCTGGTGAGAATGAAGTAGTGATCTAGCATAAACTGGAATCGATCTGTTTTCAGGTGATTCTTAGTAATAAACTGGTTTATGTCGGCAGGTGATTTTGGTTTTAGGCAGAAAAACGCAAGCTCAAGGATATGACGAAATTCTTCTTTATCAGTAAGGATAATTTGTTGGCTACCAGCACCTATAGCAAATTGATTGCCATAAGGTGTGATAGAAAAATGCTTTGCAGTCACATACATGTTCTGTTTTTTATTCATAAAGGTTCCTTTTATTAATCGAGTAGTTGAGTGGCAGGGGAGCGCCACTCATGATAGGTTGAAAATCAGTTTGTTAGTTTGCCAATCATGTAGCCTCCTTAATAAAAGTGTGTTTGGGCGTTCTATGAGAAGCCTCGCAACTCAGTGTGTGAATCATTGCGTGCTGTGTCAACCCGTGTATGTGTTGATTTCTACTGGGTTGACAGCTATTGGATTCTTTTTTAGTCTGAAAAAAGGAGGGCTTATGATTCAAGTGTCAGATGATCTTCGGTTGCGGTTGTTCAACAGCTCAGATGCAAGCGATTTATTTTCTCTCGTTGATCGGAATCGATCCTACTTGAGGGAGTGGCTTCCGTGGTTGGACTTTCAAAAAAGCGCACAAGATGCTTCAGATTTCATTGAGGGTTCCATAGAGCGGTGGAAGAAAAAAGTAGCTTTGGTCCTTGCCGTGGTTAACAGGGATAGCATATGTGGTGTTGTTAGTTTTAATACGATTGATTTACAGAGTGGACACGCAGCAATAGGCTATTGGGTGGGGGAAGAGTCACAAGGTAGAGGCATTGTTACGCAATCTATTTCAGCGCTTATTGACTATGGTTTTGAAGAATTATTGTTAACTAAGATTACGATTAACTGTGCTGAAAATAATAAGAAAAGCATAGCTGTTGCTAAGCGCCTTGGTTTTTCATATCTCAAGAGAGAGGAAAACAAAGAGTGGCTTTATGATCATTATGTCAATCATCTAGTCTACCAGATATCGAAACCTTAAGAGCTTTCTCTCGGGTAAACATACATACGATTCATATACGGTATAAAACCCGGTACTTCGATTTAGAATAATGAGTTACGCTGAGCATGCTGCGATTTGCAGATAGCTTTGACGGATTATCACAGGCTTTGCCCTTGCTGGAAGTTCGAACGATGCCTTGTGAATTGGCACGTGGGGTGCGGCTTCAAGGTTGAGGGATTCGTAAATCGTAGCCTCTAATAGAAGGAGGTAATGTGAGAATTATTTTTGTTATGCTGTTATCCATCCTCATAGTAGGATGCCAGCCATCTGAGATACCATTATGTTCTATGAATGTCTCTTCGAATCAGCCCTGTCGCATAGAAATGCCAAGCAAAATGCGTCAGAAATTAGAATACATGGCTTATCAATAATCGAGGGGGCTTGATGCATTACAGTAGTATCTTACAAGACGTTGCTTCTCAGTCAGATGAACTTCTGCAACATTTTGTGCATGATCTATACCAACGTTTGACCAGTTACTTGCATTGGCCATTTCTACTTTGTTTGCAACTTTATATTATTGTTATTGGGTACGGTGTGTTGAATGGTTGGTTTGTCGTAGCATGGCGAACTATGTCGGTGATTTTTTATAAATTGGTGACCGCCGTCACCTTGATGACTCATTGGGATCTTGTTAATACTTATATTGTGAAACCTGCTGTGAGTGGAAGCAATGACCTGGTGGGGGTGATCTTAAATGCATCCCCAGGTTCAATGAGTTCCCATCAAAGCATGATTCGATTTTCACAAGATATATTAGTGAAGGTTGCCACGCTTGGTCTCTCACTGTGGCATGCAGGCTCGTGGTTACATTATAGCCGTTTATTTGCTGGGTTATGTGTTTGGGCCTCAGGCTTAACCGTTATTCTGTATGGTTTTATTCAAATGCTTATTGCTCATATGATTTTGTATGTGATGTTAGCATTGTTGCCACTATTCATTATTTTAAGCCTTTTCCGACGTGCGGCTAGCTTAACATGGCGATGGGCTAGTATTTGCGTCTCTTCGATTATGCTTGTGACGTTTATGGCAACAGTTATGTCCTTGTGTTTGTTACTAATGCAGGCAGTCCTGATGCCGTCATCAGGAACGACTCAACATAGCTTCCGTCTCATTGATGTGCTGCCTATGGTTGTCGTGAGTTCACTTTGTTTTGTTGTTATGAAGCGGGTTGTTGCTTTGTCCTCTTATGTTGCCGCTGGCTTAGTGGAGTCTATCGAGCAATATGTTGGCTCTCAGGTGCCCAGTCGATCTCTAAGAAAAACTGTTGGAGAAGGGTGTGTCTGATAAAGCTGAATGGGAAAACTATCAAGCAAATGCATTGTTGTGGAATGAGCAAAGAATTCAAGAAACACAAAAATCTGCTGAGCGCCATTGGTGGTCATTAATGGCTATGGTTATTTTGCTGGTATGTATGTCTTTCCTTATGTTGTGTATTCTGTTTAAGAAGCAGGTGGCGGTTATCGTTGCCCATCATCGCCCAGATGCTAGTGTTTGGTTAAGTCAAGTTGATAAGGGTTCTTTAAAGCATCTGTCTCAGTCAGAAGAAAAAGGTAACATAGCTCAGTATATTCAGGCTAGAGAATCGTATAATGCTATGTCATATCAGTATCAATATGCTTATGTGAAGCATTCATCAGCACTTGATGTGTATCATTCTTATGCGAAAAGTGAATCTTATCATCGTTTGCATAGTAAGGTGCGCCAAGATGGGCATGATTTTGGTCGCACAGTGTTGATACATGACATTATGTTTCTACCAACATTGAAATCTGTGCATCTTCCGAAGCATGCGGTTAAGCAAGATCGAATGGCAGACGTATCGTACCGCCTTTGCCGCCATCATTTGTCAGATGGGTCACAGGTATGTATTGAAAAGCATGCCTTACTAGCTTGGCATTTTCGGGGGGTTCCGGCTGATCCTGAAGAGCGTTGGTTGAACTGGCGAGGATTTACTGTCAGCTATTTTCATTCGTCTGTGCTCAGTCACTCAAGCCATGATGTAAAGACTACGAATAAGGCTTCATCAGGGAGATCGAGGACATGACTTTTTCTATTTTTGTAAGTTGTATTGTCGTGTTCTTTTTCTGGGGGAAAGCGTTAGCCAACTCCCATGGTGTTCGTGATAAAAAAGTATTGTATCACGATGGCTTGGTGACAGAGTTAACAACAAAAGCTCTGCATGTGACAGAGGTGTGCATTTTACCATCCGATGCTATTCAAAGTATTCAAGGGGGAGATGCATCCTCTTGGGATATATCGTTGAGTCATTTCCATTCACAATGCCTGTTTGTTAAACCTAAAATTCTTCATGGGGAAAGCAATTTGCTTATCGAGGGAAAGCGACATGACTATTGGTTGCATTTACTCGCTGAAGCTAATCATGATGATGTGTACCGATTGTCCTGGTATTTGCCTAAAGCACTTTCCCACAAAGCAGCTAAAAAACCTCCTCGATTGATGTATGTTGCTAAAGAGCCTTTGTTTGCCTTAGGTGATTCCCGTCTTCGACCCGATTGGTCATTTACAGATGAACATTTTACTTATTTTCATTGGAAAACCTTACTTCCAATACCGGTTGTGTATGCCTCTCCTTATAAGCACGGGCCCTTCCATATGATTAACTATCGAATGCGTGGGAATACATTAATTGCATTGGAGCATGCACGCTATTGGCGTATTGTCTCTGGTTCTAAATCCTGCCTAGCTCTCTCACATGACGATGCTTTATTTGTGAGAGAGGCATCCCGTTGGCATCATGCCCATTGTATTGAGGATGTGAGATGAGCCCACTAAAGAAAAAATTGTTTCAAGAAGTGTATGGATGGGTAGTGCCTTCCCCATGGCGTCGACACCGCTATGCGGTATATGTAAGTTTGTTTGGTGTCATTATTGCAGTGTGGATGTTTATTCCACGTCATCAACATGACGAAGGAAAGTCGCCGGTATTGGCAGCAGCTAACATGGATAGCTTAGCTGATAACATGCGGTGGCTTTCTCATCGCATGGGGTATCACACCCAAACGAGCTTAGTACAGAAACAAGCATCAAATACATTGCCCAGGCTAGAATTGGTTTCACACCCAAGAAGTCATTCGTTAGTGAAGGCTTTATCAAAAAAGCGTTTATCTGCCCCAGTGCAAATATATCAAGATGATAATGGTAGGAGTAAGGTTTTGCATCAAAGTCAGCAAAGCTATTTAGATGCAAAAGACATCTTAATGGCAGGGGAAGTGATTGATGCAACCATTGAGTCGGCAGTGAGTACTGACTTAGCTGGGCAAGTCAGAGCAATGGTATCAGAACCCGTTTACGCCTATCTGGGTCGAGATGTCCTGATCCCGATAGGGTCTCGTTTGCTTGGGCATTATCAAACAGTATCTCATCAACAACAAATGAGGATCTGGGTACGTTGGGATCGTGTTGTTTTACCCGATGGTCAAAGTTTGAAGCTGGACTCTCCTTCGGTTGATCCAATGGGGCAAGCTGGGTCCTTAGCTGATAAGGTCAATTATCACGCTTGGGAGCGGTTTAGAGATGCAGCATTGCTTTCGTTGCTTTCTAACGGTGCTTTGGTTTCTGGAGGACTTGATGCTTCAACTGAAACAGCAGGCCAGGTGTTGAGAAGTCAAGTCGCTGACCGTTTTTCCAATGCAGCTGAGCAATCATGGGTATCTAATCATGTCTACCAACCGACTGCATTTTTATACCCTGGCCATAGAATCAAAATAGTTGTGATGCATGATATCGATTGTAAAAAACTGGTTGCAACGGATAAAAAATCGAGGAATGTTAATGAATGATTCTCCAAATAATTCTAGGTCTAAACAAGATGCTATATTACATTTTTTAGAACCGTTAATGGGTCATTTAAAAGATCCTAGGGTGTCAGATGTTGTGTACAATGGGAGGGGGCAATGGTATATCGAGCGCCAAGGTGTTTGGCATATTTGGTTATCAAGTGAGTGTAACGATCAGTGGGTTAAACGGTTGATAGCTTTGCTGGCTCATCATAGGAGAGTGTGTGTTGGCGAAGCGAATCCCTTTTTGTCAACAAGCTTACCCATTGGGGCGCGTGTGCAATGCGTCTTGCCACCTGTTAGTCCTTACCCTATTGTAGCTATCCGCTTGCTAAAGCCAATGCTTGCTTGGCATCACCTCCAATACGATCAAGTTCATCTTGGTGAGCAACAATCAAAACAAGAGCAGGGTGAGTTTAAATGTCAGCACACTTGGTCTGACACATTGCGTCGATCCATGGATAATAAGGAAACAATACTCTTATCTGGTGCTACAGGCTCAGGAAAGACAACCTTGTTGAGAGGGTTGTTGAGTTTGTGCAAGCCAACAGAACGTATTGTTGTCTTAGAAGACTCTCCAGAGCTTTTCTTTCCTGAATCGTATCATACCGTGTTATTACGTACTCAACCAGAAAGTGCTCTATGTGGTTCTGTCGCTTTAGCAGATCTGTTGCGTGTTACCTTAAGGCTTCGGCCAGATAGAATCATTGTGGGTGAAATACGAGGAGGTGAAGCTTACGACTTTCTTTCGGCGTGTCAGACCGGCCATTCTGGCTTGTTGGCTACGATTCATGCCAATGATCCGGTAAGTGCCCGTAAGCGTTTAGCGCAATTATGCATGACAAACCCACGTTGCGATGCGCCATTGTCGATTGTTCAAGAGTGGGTAGATGAGTGTGTTTCCATGGTTGTGCAATGCACGCGAAATCAGGATGCCTATGGGATAGTTATTAAACACTTTAAAAGGGAAGAGAGTGCTTGACATGCTTCTCCAAAAAAATACTCTCTAAAGCACTCCATTTAGTAAGTGCTTTGTATCTAACCGTCCTCATTGTTTAGAAACCATCATTCCTTTATTCGAAGAGGTTATTATGAAAAAGAAAAGCTTTGAGCGTTATCTTGAAAAGCGTCTTGATAAAAAAGAAATTGCGGCTATAGAAGAAGCGGCAAAAATTGAGATTATGGGCTTTCGTGCTAAAATTGTTGCAGACAAGAAACGTTAACGCTCAATTTTTTTTAAGAAAAAGAGAATCAATGCGCATCTTCCCAATGATCACCGACACCAATATCCACAACTAGCGGTATGCTGAGCGGTGAGACATTCATCATGTGATCACGAATGACTTTGCAAGCCATGTCGACTTTATCGTTTGGAATTTCAAAGACTAGCTCATCATGTACTTGCATGATGAGGTGAATATCTGGTGCATCGCTCTGGATCCATTCATCCAACGAGATCATTGCTTTTTTGATGATGTCGGCAGCTGAGCCTTGCATGGGTGCATTGATAGCAGCTCTTTCCGCAGCTTTACGACGAATCGCGTTTTTCGCGGTGATATCTGGCAAATACACTCGCCGGCCAAAACAGGTTTCGACATAACCTGTTTCTGCGGCTTGTACACGAATATTGTCCAAAGTACGTTGCACCGTTGGGAAACGTTCGAAGTACGTGTCTATGTAATGCGCTGCTTCACCGCGAGAAATACCGAGTTGTTTGGCTAAACCAAAACTGGACATACCATACAATAAACCAAAGTTGACAGCCTTCGCATGACGGCGTTGTTCGGAGGTGACTTTATCTAATGGGGTATTAAAAATATCACTGGCTGTTGCTCGGTGGATGTCGTCACCTTGCGAGAAGGCTTTTAGTAGTTGAGGATCTTCACTCAAATGCGCCATGATACGAAGCTCTACTTGTGAATAATCGGCGGCTACTATTTTGTAGCCACTAGGCGCAATGAACGCTCGACGAATGTCGCGACCTTGCTCAGTCTTTATCGGTATATTCTGCAGGTTGGGTGATGTGGATGACAGGCGTCCTGTTGTTGTCGCTGTTTGGTGATAGGTTGTATGCACGCGATGATCGCTGTCTACAATTTCAGGTAGCTTGTCGGTGTACGTCGATTTCAACTTGCTGAGTTTTCGGTGCTCCATGATCACCTTAGGAAGAGGATAGTTCAACGCAAGTGTTCGTAACACTTCTTCACTGGTTGAAGGGTCGCCACCAGGGGTTTTCTTAATGACCGGCAAACCCATGCTATCAAACAAGATCTCTCGAAGTTGTTTGGGTGAACTTAGGTTGAATTCGGTACCAGCGAGTTCAATAGCTTCCCGTTCTAATTCACCTAGGCGTTTTTCATGGGCAGCGCTTTGTTCGTGCAATGCATGGGTGTCAATGAGAACACCATGCGATTCCATCCGTATTAAGGTGGAAAGCAAAGGCATATCAATGTCAGAGAAAATGCTAGCAAGGGCGGGTTCTTTTGATAATGTTTGTTTGAGAGAGTGATAGAGTTGCCGACCCAAAGCCGCTCCTTCAGCAAGATACCTGGCAGCGTCATCAACAGCAACTTGGTTAAAGGCAATCTTCTTTTTGCCGCTACCAATGATTTCTTCTAGAGCAATTGGCTGATGACTCAAATACGTGGTGCATAAGGCATGAAAGTCTAAGCGCTGGTTGTTTTCATTGAGGAGGTAGGCAGCGAGTCCGTTGTCGAAGAGCTGTTTAGGTTCGACTAAGCCTTGTGCGTATAAGCAGTTTAAATTGTCTTTTAGTGATTGACCGACCAAAATACATTCGCTATTAAAGGCATCGTTAAGGTGTTTAATCACAGCGGCGATAGGGATTTGTCTAGGTGCTTGTGAGGCATCATGAGTGACTGGAATATAAGTCGCTTTATCATCGTCTAAAGCGAGCGCCAAGCCGATACATGTGTTGTGGTCATCACGTTCCAGCTGAAAGCCAACGCACTCAGCTTGTTTGATCTGTTGGCAAAGCTCTGTCAAGGCTTGTTCTTCAGTGATAATGGTGTGGGTAACTGATAAGGAGCGTGGTGCATGGTCGGGTTCATCAGGTAAGGGTGCGACAATGGGTTTTCCGTTAGTCATAGCCACTTCGCCGATTTCTTGTCGCCAACGTTTAAATTCACACACGTCGTACAATTCACTCAAGGCTTCTTTGTCAGCTGGTTTTGGCATCAGTGTGTGTACATCGATGGGTAGTTCCACATCCAGCTTGATGGTTGTTAGGAATCGATTTTTGGGGAGTTGTTCTAAATGCCCACGCAGGTATTCTCCGACTTTACCTTTAAATTCATCAGCACGTTCGATGATGGCATCTAATGTGTCGTATTGTGATAACCATTTAGCTGCTGTTTTGGGGCCGACTTTAGGGACACCTGGAATATTATCAGAGGTGTCGCCCATCAGTGCAAGGTAATCGATGATCTGATCAGGACGCACGCCAAACTTTTCTAAGACGCCATCGCAGTCTAAACTTTTGTTGGTCATGGTGTTGACGAGGGTAGTGTGTTCGTTCACGAGTTGAGCCATGTCTTTGTCGCTGGTGGAGATCAAGACTTCCCATTCAATGTCGGCCGCTTGCTTGCTTAGTGTACCAATGATGTCATCAGCTTCAACGCCTTCTTTGGCGATCAGGGGAATGCCCATGGCTTCAATAATGGCGTGCAGGTAGGGGATTTGAACCGACAAGTCTTCAGGCATTGTTTCGCGGTTGGCTTTGTAGTTGGGGTCAAACTCATGACGAAATGTTTTTCCTTTGGAATCGAAGATCATGGCGATGTGGTCGGGGTGTTGGGTCGCAATGAGTTTTTTCATCATGTTCACCACACCATAAATGGCGCCAGTCGGCATGCCGTGGGAGTTAGTCAGTGGAGGAAGAGCAAAAAATGCGCGGAATAAATACGATGAGCCATCCACCAACACAAGCCGAGTTTTGTCCGTCATTGAGAATTCCTAGGGTTGTAAGCAAGACAGGGATCATGATACCGATTCCAGGCTCAGGAGGGAAATCGAACTTATGGGGCCAGCAATAGATATTCTATTGGCGCCCCCATATGATCGAGCCGGCGAAACCCCAGAATCATCAACCTTTTAAATAGGTATAGATTCGGGTACGATGGTTAGCTTTGTGTCCGCGTATTTTAGGGCACTCTCACTGCCTTGGGATACCTGCATGAAACGATCCATTTCCTCTTTTGCTCTTCTACTCACCTCTGTCAGCGCCATTTTAGGCTCTGGTTGGCTGTTTGCCACGCTGTACACCTCCCAATTAGCGGGCCCTTCAGCCATGCTGGCCTGGATTATTGGTGGTTTATTGAACATTGTGATTGCGTACGTGTTTGCTGAGCTTAGTGCCATGTTGCCAATCACCGGTTCTAGTACGCGGATCCCCTTGTTCACTCACGGTCGTTCGGCTAGCTTTATGTTCGCTTGGGCTATTTGGTTGTCTTACATGGCAATGGTCCCCACTGAAGTGCAAGCAGTGCTGCAGTATGTCAGCTATTACGCACCCGGGTTGGTGCATGCCAATGGTGGTTTAACCGCTGAAGGCTATTGGGCAGCGACAGGCTTAATGATCGCTTTGAGTGCCTTAAATGTTTTTTCCCTGCGTTGGTTATTACGTGCCAACTCCTTCCTCACCATTATCAAAGTGGTTGTCCCTGTGGTTGTGGTGCTCGCCATGGTCATGGAATTGCATGGCAGTCACGATGCTCACGTCTCCTTGACCGAGCATTTCATGCCTTACGGTTGGCGCGGTGTGTTTCAAGCCATCGTGACGGGCGGTATTTTGTTTGCTTTTAATGGCTTCAAACAAGCTTGCGAAATGGCCGGTGAAGCCAAACGTCCGTCTCGCGCCTTGCCCATTGCGATTGTGGGTTCGGTGGTGGTTTGCCTCGTGGTTTACGCACTTTTACAGTTGGTGTTCTTACGTTCATTAACGCCACATAATCTAGCGACAGGTTGGCAGCATTTGGTCTTAGCCACTCGCAATAGCCCGTTTGTGTCGGTCGTTAACCAAGACCATCTCCATGCCTTAGTTCCATTGCTGTATATCGGCGCGATTGTGGGTCCTTTGGCTGCTGGTTTGATGTACGTGAGTAGCTCGTCTCGCTCTGTGTTCGCGATGAGTGAAAACCAACAATTGCCATCCGTTTTCTTGAAGCTGACGACGCAAGGTAACCCGTCTTACGCGATCATTTTAAACTTTGTGTTAGGCATGTTGATGTTTGCGCCGCTACCTGGTTGGGATAAAATGGTGACTTTCCTGACTTCCTTGATGCTAGTCACTTATGCTTTGGGTCCTGTGTGTATGATGGCTTTGCGTCGTCAGGTGCCCGACTTCCCACGTCCATTCCGTTTGCCTTTTGGTATGGTTTGGAGTTACTTAGCTTTCGCCATTTGTACAGCACTGACCTATTTTACAGGTTGGACCATCATTTACAAACTGTGCATTGCTATGGTAATTGGTTTGTTGGTTTTTGTGGGTCATCAATACGCGCTCAAGCGATCTGGGCATGAGGTCAAAGATCCTAACTGGCGAGCTTCTATTTGGGTATGGCCGTTTTTCGCGGGTCTTGGTGTATTGTCTTACTTAGGTGGCTTCGGTGGCGGTTTAGGCGTGATCCCGTTTGGTTGGGACATGGTTATTTTAGCTGTTTTCTGCTTGGCCATTTTTGCCTTGGCTATTAAATATCGTTTACCATCGGATGAGACACAAGCATACATCGATGCGTGTGGCTTACCTAATCGCATGGAAGCTACGGAGGGAGCCTAATGCCTTTTCTCGATAAACACGTCATGATTATGTCTGAGATCATGACACCTGAAAAAGCCAACTTTGCTGGGAATATACACGGCGGACATATCCTGAATTTTTTGGATAAAGTCGCTTATGCTTGTGCTGCTCGGTATTCCGGATGTTACGTGGTGACCCTGTCGGTAGATCAAGTCATCTTTCGAGAGCCTGTGCATGTGGGTGAGTTGGTTCGCTGTTTCGCCTCCGTTAATCGTGTGGGTCGAACGTCCATGGAAGTGGGTATTCGCGTTGAAGCTGAAAACTTATCCACCGGTGAGATTCGCCATACCAACACCAGTTACTTTACGATGGTGGCTGTGGATGAACACCGCAAACCCACACCAGTTACACCATTAGAGCCAAAAACCCAGGATGAAAAGCGTCGTTTGAAAGAAGCTGAGAAACGATCTGAACTGCGTCGAGCCTTCTCTGAAGCCTATGACAATATCAAAACAGAAGTAAAAGCGAGTTTGGATGATGAAACAAGCGATGACTAGTCGCATCATCGGCGGAATTTTGCTGATAGTTGGTACCTCTTTAGGTGGCGGCATGCTGGCTTTACCAATGGCAACGGCAGCTGGCGGTTATTGGCACGCATTGTTTTTGTTCGTAGCTGTTTGGGCGGTGACTTTAATAGCTGCCTTTTATATTTTAGAAGCCTGCATGTATTTGCCAGAAGGATCACACTTTGTGTCCGCAGCAAGACACACCTGGGGGGAAAAAACAGCGCTGCTAGTGGGTGGGTTATTGTGGTTTTTCTTATACGTCCTTTTATCCGGGTACACAGCTGGTGGCAGCGGCCTGGTTCAGGTGCTAGTGGAACATTATCACGGTGCGTGGCCGCAGTGGGCGTATACATTGTGTTTTTCACTGGTTTTTGGTGTGATTTTATATCGAGGTGTGAGCACGGTTGATTGGGTAAACCGGGGTTTGATGGGTTTGAAGTTATTGGCCTACATCGTGTTGGTGATTAGCATGGTGCCCTCCACGCACTTACTGGTGGATCCACATGTACCGATCAGTCATTTGTCTGGGGCTATTTTAGTGGTGGTCACGGCCTTTGGTTTTGGAGGCTCTGTTCCAACCGTACGTAATTATTGTCAGAGTAGGGTACCAGCTTTAGTAAAAACCTTGGTGATTGGTAGCTTTATTCCTTTGGTCTGTTATTTGCTTTGGGATTGGGTGGTTCAAGGTAACATTCCCACCCATGGTGAGCATGGTCTGATTGCGATGGCTCATGCACCTCATGCTGTAGCAAGCTTGACGACGACGCTCGCAAGTAACCAAACCTCAGGGCGTGTGGCTGTTTCTGCGATTCATTGGTTTATGTCCTTGTGCGTTACCACGTCATTTTTGGGGGTTGGGATCGGTTTGGTTGATTTTATCGCTGATGCTTTGTCCATCGATCGGAAAGGGACGTATGCTTGGCTTCCCACTGTGTTAGCTGTGGTACCACCCATGTTGGTGGTGATGTTGGCACCTGGATTGTTTATGCGAGCCATTGTGTATGCTGGCGCGTTGTGTGTTCTTCTTCTTGTGTTATTACCTGCTTTGATGGTTTGGCGAGGGCGGTATGAGCGAGGCTTATCAGCTGACTTTACGGTGTTTGGGGGGCGAACCTTGGTGGCCATGATTATAGCTATCGGATTGATTTTATTTGCGTTTTCTTGCTATCAGATGACATAAACTACCTGACATTTTGACAAAGTCTTGCTGCAGGCGTAAGATCCCAGCGTTATAAGAGATTGTTTTTCTTCGTGAGTGGGGAGTGCGGATGTCAAAACGCACATGGAAAGGCCCAGATGACGACCAAAGAAACGGACAAAACGTTTATTTAGACATACCAGTTGCTACCGTGTCATCAAATTCTGACGGTGGTGATTTTTCTTCAGTTGTTCAGGCTGAGTACGTTTCTCGGCTTGAAACCCCTACTCGATCTGTGCGCGTCTTTTCCTATTATGAATCTAGAAGCTATGAAGAAATTGCTCCTGCTCTTCGAGGCATGTTTTTTGGAGCTGCTGGTATGGGCTTTAGCGCGTACATGTTACACCAGGGCATTTGTGCCTTGCTGAGTGCTGTCACCCCTGAGATGATTGCTGTCACAGCTCTTTTTTCAGCGCTCGCTATTGCCAGCCTCATTGTGTTTGCTGTCTCCACAGCCGGGGTTGCTCCTAAGATGGTCCGGGTGCGATGCTCTGCCCACTCTGATATATTCCGAGCAGTGGAGGATTACGATACACTTACCGATGATCTAGTCGAACAACTAAAATAACGTAGTACAGGGTGGGAAATAATCATGCAATGCCAAGCCTATGTTGAGGAACACAGTAAACAAAAGCGTGTAGAAACGGGTAAGGCCGAAAAAGAGGAAGAAACCGAGCCTCAAAAAATCGCTCGTACACGTTGTTTGTGTCTTAGTTCGTTATGTTTCATCTCAGCCAGCACCGCGTTAGCAGTCTCATCGTCGGTGATATTGGCTAATAACCTTGCATCAATGAGTGGCTCTCTAGCGGCATCAACGGCTCTGCACGGCTTACCAATGACAGGCTTGGCTGCAGCTTTGGGTTTGATGTGTATTGGCATTTACTTGGCGGTGGCTTGGAGCCAGCAACCAAAGCGCACTTTTTCTGAGTTGTTTTGTCGTAAAACAAACAAAGCTGCTGTAATATCTAAGCCTGCCATTCCCGCAAAACCTAAGACCCATGAGGAGACACCGTGATCACACATATTATTGTCGGATTGTTCGTTTTAGCTATTTTATGGTCACTGTTTAGTGCTTTATACATTATTGGCAAGCGTGGTTTCGGGCAAGAAGGCACTGTTCGTGCTTTGGCTTGGCGTATTGGTTTATCGTTAGCTCTATTTTTCTTTCTACTGATTGGTGTCTGGATGGGCTGGGTTCATCCTCACTTAATAGCAGTGGCCCCTCCGGGAGCCCGCTAAGCTAGCTTTTGTCAGCTATACTGAAGTCAACTCGAGTTCGGAGTCACTGTTCCCAAGGAGGGGTAGGTTATGGTTAATGCTACCAAGAAATGGTTCATTTTTGTTCTCTGTATTTTCGTCATCAGCATGGTGAGCTTAGACTTCACTGCCTTTAATTTAGTGTTGGCCAGCATTTCTCATGAGATGGATGCTTCAGGCATGACGCAACAATGGATAGTGGGGGGGTATATCATTGCCGCGGCTTCCATGATGGCTTTTGCGGGTAGGGTTTTTGATTTGGTGGGGCCCCGAAGGGTTCTGCTATTGGGTCTTAGTATCTTCTTTATTGCATCAATAGGTGTTGCTGTATCGAACGTTAGTTATGAAATAGTGATTTTTCGCCTGTTGCAAGGTGGTAGTGTGGCGTTTTTGTTCCCCACGGTTGTTGCTATTTTACGTTTGGTTTTTTCAAAGAAGCACGCTGCCTTTTTAGTGGCTTGTCTGGTCGCTGTGGGTTCGACTTCTCAAGCTCTAGGTTCTTTGTATGGTGCTTGGATGGTCACACACGCTAGTTGGAGGTGGATTTTCTGGGCTAATCTTCCGATTACTCTTGTGTGTATTGGCATAGCTTATTCGTCTTTGCCTCGTGTAGTTGACGGTGCAAAAAAAGTAGCTATGCGAATTCCATCCGTCTTATTGCTGGTGTTGGGATTGTTTGCCTTGGTTCATGGTTTCAATGCGTCAGTAGACTGGGGACTTTTTTCACCGATAGTTCTGTCAATCTTTTTGTTTGCGATTGTATGTTTAGCTCTGTTTGTCAAAATGGAGAAGCATGCTTCTTCTCCTGTGCTGGATGTGCGTTTGTTTGAGTCTGTTAGTTTTAATAGTGCGTGTTTTATTCGTTTTGTGCTGATGTTCGCCTATTTTTCGTTGTTATATGTGTTAGGCCTAATGTTGCAAAACATTCTTCATTACTCTGTTTTCAAGTCGAGTTATTATTTGATTCAAATGACCATAGCCCTTGGTTTGATAGCAATTTTTTCAGGTAAGATCATTGATAAAGTTGGGATAAAAAAACCATTACTGGTTAGTTTGATCTTATTGTTTTTAGGTATAAGCGGTTTGATGGGTTTTTCGTTTGATGAAAGTCGGGTACTGTTTACGTGTTCGCTCATCGTTTTGGGGGTCGCCTTTGCTATCAGTATTCCCAGTTCAGTATCAGCGGTGGTGCTTGTGGTTAGTGAAGAGGAAGTAGGTGCAGCAACGGGCGTGATGTATACGTTGAGTTTTATCGGGGCTAGTTTGGGAATTGCTGTATCCGGTTGTGCGATACATGTTGTTTCCAAAGGGTATGTGCAAGATGTACTAGCGAAAATGCATATGACATTCAACGCTGCTCAAGAAAGGATGCTTTTTTTAGTAGCGAGTGGAGCTAGAAATTTAAAGCTTCATGAGGCTGTTTTTGATTCATCCACCTTGTCAAAAGTGCGTCAAATGACTACGGCTGCCTATGTTCATAGCTATGAAATTATGATGTGTATCTTAATGGTTCTTAGCTTGTTGGCATGTTATTGCGGTGTTCGATTGAGGTTGGGCAGCCCCAAAGAGAGTTAGCAAAGTAAGACTGAGCATTAGTCACGAGAATCTCGTTTGACTCATAAGGTTTTTTGAGAGTTTTAACAATTTGAACGGTTTTTTTAGGTTTAAGCTTTTCTTTGTAGTAACGCAACGATGAAGAGATATTCGTGTCAGACCATTTTACTTCAATGAGCTCATGTACTTTTCCATCGATGACTGTTACAAAATCCACTTCACGGCCACTTTTATCTCTAATGTAGCACAGAGATGCTTGCAAACCTTCACAGTCTTCAAGAAAGTGTAGGCGTTTTAGTAAGTGTGTTGCTACAAGATTTTCAAAACGAGCACCATTGTCTTCTTTGGTATCGGCGTTATCATAGAAGTACACTTTAGCGGGTTTTTGTATGGATCGCGGGATATTTTTGGTTAGAGGATAAATAGCAAACCCTAAGTACATTCTCTCAAACGTGTTTAACCAGCGAGAGCAGGTTTGATGACTTATTTTTAGGTCTTGAGCGATGTTATTAAGGACAAGAGTGCTTCCAACACGCTCTTTCAGAGATGCGATGAATAAATCGAGTAGTTGGATTTCTCTTATAGGTTCAAGATCACGTATGTCTTCATGGATAATGCGTTTGTAACGATCGTTGCGCCACCGTTTTGCTACGCGGGGATTCTGACTTAGCAAAGGTTCGGGGAACCCCCCAAATGTTAAAAGGTGGTCAATAGCTTTATCTTTTGAGAGTTCGCTTGGCCACTCATCTAGGGTGAAGGGATGGAGCCGCCAATAGTGATAGCGGCCCAGTAGAGAGTCCCCACCACGTTGATAAATATCCATGCGTGCAGATCCAGTGACACAAAATTGTTGTGTATCGAGCTTGGTATCAAAAACTCCCTTGAGCCACTGTTTCCAGCGAGGATTCTTGTGGAGTTCATCAAACATGATGAGTTCGGAGCTTGTCTGCCAATGTTGCTTGAGTATGATCTGTTTGTCGATGTCGCTATCCCAGTTGAGATATTCGAATTGAGAGTAGTTGTTTTCAGCTAACTCTCTGATTAGTGTCGTTTTTCCTACCTGTCTGGGGCCGCCTATCCACACCATCTTTCGTTGTAGGTCTTCCAGCAGGTAGGGTGTTAAGTATCTAAGCATAAAGGGGGATCCATAGGGCCATATTAAGATGCATCAAAATATAGACCGGTCCATATTCCGATTCATCTTAATATAGCCCAAGCAAGCAACGTTAGGCAAGAGTCTAAGAATCACGGATTGACGACCGGGTCTTAGAGTGTTCTAATTTACCGACTAAGGCTCAATAAGGATAATGAGTGAGCACTGCAGGATGCTTTTTAAAAGGAAACATCCTAATGAAACTAACAAAGTATGTCGCCATGGTTGGAGGAGCTGCTCTAGCAGTGGCATTAACAGGTTGTGGCAGTATTGTTCACGGTACCACGCAAAAAGAAACCTTTTTATCTCAACCATCATCAGCAAATGTGACCATTGATGGTCTCTCCTATGGGAAAACACCAGCTACAGTGAAATTAGAGCGTTCGAACGCACACACCGTGACTATTTCACTCCCCGGGTATCGCCCAGCAACCATTCATTTTGAGAGAAAAATGAGCGGTTGGTATTTTGGTAACATTGTGTTTGGTGGAGTGATTGGATTGATTGTTGACGCAGCAGATGGCGCTATTTATAAGTTGTCGCCTAACGCGATTAATGGCCAAGTGCAAAAAGGTAAGAAAAACACATTAACAGTGATTTTAAGCCGCCATGTACCGAAGGGCGCTCAGAAAGTCGGGCAGTTAGTATCGTGATGGTGCTAGGGTAATTCCTCTTAGCCAGCTTGCGTCATTGCTCCCTTCGGCCAGACCGCGTCATTGCGAAATAGGTTCGATGTCGAGGGAATTGCGTAGCAATACCACGAGACACTCCTCTAGCTGAAACCCTTGCGCTTGACGCGAGGGGAAGCGCGGCAACCCAGGTTATATCCGGCGAAAGCCGGAGCATTTATACCCATGGGATCTTCTTTAGAAGATCCAAAAAAGCCTTCTAAAGAAGGCTCAATAGTGTGAACGCTCCCACTGTCGTGGGATTTAATCTAGATTGTATCTTGATACCAGCTATCGGAAAGAGTTGAGCTTAGGCTAAATAAAGCTTGTGGAGGATTAATACTTCAGAAGACACGAGGTGGTAGTGCGTATAATCTGGATTGCACACTAAGTGCGCGA
>Ga0213833_1000733_pt1 | contig 28377 bp, 50 predicted proteins | sample SWATP21_FD_160575 | JGI IMG/M metagenome (GOLD analysis project Ga0213833, IMG submission 160575) | Coastal seawater microbial communities from Marineland, Florida, United States - SWA TP2 #1 | ecosystem: Environmental > Aquatic > Marine > Coastal | place: USA: Florida | collected 2016-08-14 | reverse complement strand
GCCTGTGTGGTGAGTCTAACGTTTCTGGTTGCAGCGCCGCGACAACGGAGCACTTGTCTGTGGTGGGGAGTTGGATGGAAATAAGTTCACGTGCATCGGCGATGACGAAGAGACTCTGGTACTTCGCCACACCACAACCAATGAAATCAAGCTTGTTCCAAATGCTCCAGGAGTCACTGTTGTCAAGTTCTCTGTTTAGTTTGAAGTGTCAAAACGTGAAAGAACAAACTTGCTTTGACTTGAACGATTGCTGAGCACGATTCATTTTTTGCATCAACTTTAACCAACATGGAACTCGCTCGCCAGGACCTTGAAGCCCAACTTGGACGGTTCGTCGTTTCTGGGACGTCGCAACACTTGACATGACTTGCTGATGTTGCTCAGCGTAATGGAGGATCTCAAGTATCGTCATGCCTCATTGATACGAGAACTGAACTCTGCTGTTGTCCACACGCGACACATGACTTCCCACAGCACGGTGGTACGACTACCAAGGGAGAAGTATGAATGATCGAGGATAATTCTCACCATGTGAACCAGGCGGAGCGCTTGACAGCAACACGTCAGCAAGCGGAGTCAAAACTGCAGGCTTTGGAAAGGACGTGTGTCTCCACGATGAAAGAAGCTGAAGGTGCCGAAGCCCAAAACCGCCAGGCAAGTGTGGATGCCGCGCACACCTGCTTCTTTCGCATAACTTGCGTTCACCAGACTCGTCAGCAACTTGCCAGTATTCACATGGCGCTGAAAGAGCAGGAAGATGCCCTGTCAGAGATGAACCAGCGCCGCCGAGTGCGTTCATGCCTGTGTGTGTTTGGAACGCAGTTGAAACTGACCGTCGCTGAAGACAGCACGCCAGGCACAACTGTTGCTGAGAAACCAGCTGGCCCAGGCACAGGCTCACTTGAAGGAGTGTGAAGACAAGTGCCGTCATTCGCAAAAGCTCGCCCTATTGGCAGAAGCAGAAGTTGAGAAAACCCAAGGGCGTCTCAAATTGGTTCGTTTGTTGGATGTTTGCGGCGCGTACACCGACGTCACGTTGATGCGATGCAGATGCAGCAACACGTTGCAGCTACGCTGAGCCAGGAATCACAACACAGTCGACGCATCAGCGAAACGAAATTGCTTATTGTGCAACTGGAGAAAAGTGTTCAGTCTCGAACAGCAACTCTACGAAAGCGACAGCAGGAAGCTCTTCATTCGGCACAACTTCGACAAAAGTACCAGGCAAGTGGATATTGTGTTTGTTTGTTCCACGTTCCTGGCTGATCTTTCAACGCTGGTTGACAGAAACTTCTACGCCTTGCCGAAAGCAACGCTGGAGCAGCACCTGGGGCCAGTCCTACGCTACTCGCGGACGGGTGTCGCCAAATTTTGAAGGAGATTGAAGCGCGGTGTCCAGGGCTTCTGCTTGACATGTGCCGAGCACGCCTGGGACGAAACCGTACGCTTGTATTTCACACTCTCCGCTGCAATGCAACGTGTCCAACACACCTGCATGGGTCATGCCTGTCTTACAGCTCAAGCTGGTGGTCCGATCGTGGGAGCTGCCCAAGTTCCATGTACTTCAAAGAAGCCTGTCGCCACACGTCCTGTTGTGCGCACAGCCACACCGCCCCGAACATCCGGCGGGGCAAACTCGCCTCTTGAACTCCCAGTTGAAATGCTTGATCTTTCCGATAGCGATGATGCCGACAGTGTGGATAGCGTTATGCAAGCCCTGCAGCACTCTGCTTTGTGGTTGGAGATCTAGCCAGCAAGGGGCGTTGATATAACAAAAATAGCACAGAACGCTGCGCGTTGGCTGCTGTCAACTGACAATTGCAGAAGAAGTGATTGCGATTACGTTCGACTGAGCCTAGGCATACGCAATGGACCCAAACTGGGTAAGCAAAGATGAGCTGGAGGGGGGTGCTCTAGAGTATGTTCAGGCAAAAGGGATCGGTCCATTGTTGGAAGGTCTGATGCGCGAAGTTATCGTCGCCAAGCCAGACGACCCGGTGTCGTTTCTGATCCGCACCTTGAAAGGTCCGCTTGGTGGTGGATTTGCAGCCGTGCACTGTGTCACGTTGTGTGCGCGGGCGTGTGTGTGTGGCATTTAACAGAGCAAGAAGAGGCAAGCAACAAGAAGTGACGTGGTGGCGCTGGTGCTTGTTACCTGTTTTCCGTTCCGCGCGCAAACCTGAAGCAGCAAGCAGCTGCGACTGTGTCTCGCCTCCGCTTTCTTAGAAGTAACAACGTCATGAGCGTTATGTTTTGCTTCACAGACCACTGGGTTGGTTCCAGCTACGTGGTTGAAGGGGTTGTGGATACAAATCATGCACTCTCTGTTGTGAGGGTTCATGCTCTACTGCAAAGCTTGTGCAATTCGAGATTCCAACGCACTTGCAGCCGCTGCAGCAGCCTTTTCGTCATACCGATACTTGGGCAACGCGGCTCGAATTTCTTCCAAGGAGAGCTTTTGTGAAGGGGGATGAACCAGCTGAGTGTTCGGGCCAACAGACAGAGGCGGTTCAGCACTTGCGGCACCCGAAGCCGCACTCGCGCCGGCACCCGCGCCCGCGCCTGCTCCTGCAGCTGCTGGCGTGGAAGTTCTTGCTCCAACATTCGTGGGCGTGGATATTGCCGTGACAGGGGGAAGCGGCGGCGGCAAGCCAGCGGGCACAGCAGCACGCGGTGCCGGAGGCATGCCGGCGGGGATCGGCATTCCGCGCGGCATCATTCCACGCGGCGGCATGCCAGGTGGCATACCAGTAGGTGGCATGCCGGTGGGTGGCATGCCAGGGGGAAGGCCGGCAGGCGGCCACCCTCTTGGCATCGCACCTGGGGGCATGCCCATGGGTGGCATCCCCATTGGGGGCATCCTGTGTGACACGACGGTCATTCCCAGTGGCAATCGTCGGTGAGAAGACATTGCTATGCAGAGTACAAACAAGCTGTCCAGCAGGAGCTAGCAACGTACATGTATCCCCGGGGTCCCATGTGGGGCATCATTCCCATTTGTTGAGGCGGAGCCCGTGGCTGTTGGACTGCGCGGGAGCGTTTTGGCGCGGGGTCTGTTCATGACAGCTGCGTTAGAAGCTGCACCCCCCAACGACTCTCCAACATCACAGCCATGAACGTACCGCCCCCATGCAAATGCAGGAACTTTTCCGGGATGCCGCTCATGCCATACACGTCAAGAGTCGGATCGTCCCGACCTTCCTTGGCATTGGGGACTCTGTCGCACCACACAGGGGTAAGTTCCCCCATCATCATGCCACGCGCTCACACGTACGACAACAAACAAGCACTCACTTGTCTATCTTCGACTTGTGAACCTGCGTCATGTGTACTTGCAAGCCGCTGCAAGTCAACAGCCTCTTGTAGCACTCTGGGCACTTGAAGTGCCGAGCCTTTTGATGGTCTGTCAGCACTTTCTCATCATTGAACTCGCGATCACAGTAGAAGCACCAAATCTTCTGTCTATTCCTCTTCTTCTTACGCCCCATGTTGACACGAGTTGGCTGAACCGCGGACTGTGGGGTCGAGGTCGTCGCGCGCAGCACGTGCGCAGCACAGCCGCTGAAAAAAACACCTTGGGGACGAAAAGATCGAAACTTCACCACGGTTCTTTCGACAACCAAACTGCAGCATGTGGTGCTGTGCAGGCCAGAGTGCATGTGGGCAGAGTTTGCCTTGTCGAGAGCATGAGCTCGGCCAGTAGCTCAATGCTTGCACTCGCTGAAGGTGTGCCTTCAACCCTGGCTGTGGCTAATGCTGTGGCTGGTGCTGGAGCGGATTCCGCTTCCGTTCCAATGACGCGGGAAGAGCGAGCGGCTGCCGTTCGCCAGGCCAGGTTCCGACAGCTGGATGACGCGAGCTGCCTTCTTGACCAGTCGCTTGCCCAGGACGAGGACCAACCTGAGCTTGCTGCTCTTCTTGAACATACATCCACACAACACAAGTACTGGGTGGAGCCGTATGTGACAGCACCGGGCTCTCCTTCGTGCTTCCGACCTCAGGTACGGACAGTGGTGCTGGGCAGTGGCACTTTCTGCTTATGTGATGTGTATGTTTGTGTGTGTGTGCAGCTACTCCCATCAAAGCCTCTCCACAGGCTCCCAAAGGCTATCAAGGACAAGTATGCCACTTGTGAAGTGCACACCTTCATGGGCCTGTTCCCCGAGATTCATCGCGCTTTTGTGGTGTTTGACAACCGGTTGATGGTATGGAACTATGATCACGATGATGTTGACACGACGTTTGATGAGCTCGATCAAGTCATCGTTAGTGTTCAGTTGGTAGTCCCTCGTCCAGATGCGTTCAACGACTTTGTGAAGGTGTGTTGCTGTCATCTGCTTGAGTGCCCACTGCATCTCAACCATTTGTTGTGTGCGTTCCAGTTTGTTTTGGTCATCGCCACCTCTGTTCAAGTCGTCCTGCTTGGCGTTACATTTGAAGGTGATGACCCTGCAAACAAGATGAGTTTACGACCAACGCATGTTGAGTACTCGACCGATGGAGTTGGCATGATCCAGGTGCGCCCCGTTGCTGTGGTGTGTTTCTGCCTGTTGACTGATGCGGAGTTGGTGGTTAGATCGTGGGCACATCTCTTGGACGCATTTTTCTGGGCGGCACTGACGGATGCGTGTACGAGCTGATTTATCACGAAGAAGAAACCCTTGTGCAGTAGGTTGCATGCATTTGCTGGGTCACGTCCGTCTGCCAGTGTTCACTTGGTGCCGTATTGGTTGACTGCAGGCACTTGATCAACTATCCGCCCAAGACACGCAAGATCAATCTCACTGCTTCGCGTGTTGGGTACGCTTGGTTACGTTGATGACACCCGCGCATATGGACTCACTTTATTGTGTTTGTGTAGGTCTCTTGTCCGAGCCATCGCTGGCTCCCTGCTTTCATCTCCCGGCTCTGCCATCATTCAAATGGTTGTCGACCACCATCGCAACCTGGTGTACACGCTGGCAGAGAATGGAACAATTGAAGGGTTTGACCTGGGTCAATCAGGGGAGAAGTTTGCGTCGTTTGGACGCGTCACCATCTCGTGCGTTGCTTTGGCCTGCTCGGACATTGGTGTGAAGGCTGACACAGCACCGTGTTGGGACATTACAGAGACCTCCGCCAGGGCCACACGGCGTTGACAAACCCTATCTCCATCTCTGTTATTCCTCCCACAGAGTCTCACCGGTTGCACCTCGTGGCGGTGACGTCTGCTGGGTACCGTGTGTACTTCACAGTTCACCGCGTGGATCCGTACGGCATGCCACAAGACATCCCTCCTTGGGTTCCCGGCCGAGTTGCACAGACGCTGCAGGTTGCACAAGTTCGTCAGCCACCAGCTCTGAAGGCCCCAGGGTATGTTCAGTTGCCTGCCCTGTAGTTGAGGTTCGAGGTGACTGATTTGATCTGTTATTGGCTTGCAGCGCTACCACGCGAGACGTGTCGCACAAACTCAGCAACGTGCACACTGTATTTGCACGTGGTGGCGTGGGAATTATGGCAGCGGTTCAGCCCCACCGCGGCCAAAAGAAAACGCGTACCTGGGGAGCGGACATGTTGATTGCGGTAGCGCACGATCCATTGATTCACCAGCGCCCTGGCAATCGTCGGGTCGGTATTGGCCGCAACTCTCTCACGATGCAAGAGTCTGTCAACTTTCTGGACGTGGTGGGCAAAGTCCATGCCATTTGTGAAGCTCCTCCATCTTCTGTCATGACCCGTGTGGAGCTGTACACTCTTTCTGGGGCGCGTTCAGGCTTGGACTTCCTTGTGCCCCGTACGTTTGTAGCATTCCATTGTGAAAGCACAGGCTTTCCCGTGGCTCACCCACCTCTCCGCCTCGCATCACATCACATCACATCACATCACATCATACCACGCCCTTCACCTATTGCAGCGGAGATGTACGATGCGGCCCCTGACCCGAGCATTGTTGGAAAGAAGCGAGGTGCACAGCGCATGGCGGGTGCGTCCAGGACGGCTTTCCGAGCAGACCCTTCGTTTGGTCAAACACGACGTACGTCATGTCCGAAGCACACCGCCCTTCACGGACCATTTGTGGTCGACCAGGTTCTCTTGCCTGCTCACGTCCGGTTTGTCGTTGCAGCGCCGGTCATCCTGAACGAACTTGCGGTCCAGCACGAGCCAGCATTGGTTCGGGAGTTCCTCGTGCTCACTAGTGAGGGCCTGCTTCGGTATCGCAAGGTCCGCCCAGTGGACCAGCTCCGCCACATTCTCCGCAGCATGGCGTTCCGCGACGAGGGTCGCCACCTGGCCCAGTTTTTCCAGGGCTTCAACCCAGCCGAGGCGTGCTGCATGTGCCTGTACGTTCCGTTCCTCCTGCACTCCGGCTGCGTCGGGGGTGTGCTCGAAGTGGGGAATGGTTGTGCCTCGTCACTCACAATCCCCTACAATGTACCGCAGTGTTGTGGCCACCAGCGAACCAGAGCTTCGTGACGCAGCGATTCACGCCTACGTGCAGTATGGTGGCTCGCCCCACTTCCGTGCACCAACGGTGAGTGTTTGTTCGTTGTTGGTATCGACCAGCAATCGTGTGCTGACATGATGTTGCCGTACAGTCCTCCACGACTCGCACTCAGCTGCAAGACGACATAGTCTATTCACCAAAGGTGTTTGGCCTCTGCTTGTACATGGCTCGGTTGTTGCGACCGGTACGTGTTTTGTTCGTGTTTCTGTTGTTTAGCCATGCCATCAACTGTTCTTATCGGGCGGCAACGTACGTGTTGTAGGTGTGGCGATGGTCCATCATCACTTTCGCGTCCTCCACTGCCGACAAGCGCTCGGGACGCCGCCGTTTCGCTGCCACAGGCTTGTACCCCCATCGGCGATTTGACTCCGCGGAGCTGCGACGCATTGCTGCACCCCTCGCCGAGCTTCGGTGCGTGGTTAAGGGCTCACTCACTTGGTGTGCGTTATGGTGGTGCGCACCTCACGCCGTGTGTTGTATTGCATGCAGCAACGTGTTGGTGACGCTGTACCCAGACCTTGGACGGAACGACGACGACGACCTCTTCGTTGCCGAGGAGCCCACGACCGCGCAGCAGTTCCAGGCCATCAAGGCTGGCGCCGGGGGAGACGCTGGCGCTGGTGCTCAAACTGGCGCAGGCTTGCGCGCCTTGCCAGGCTCTGATCAAAAGGCTGTCCGCGTGGAGCACCGTTATGTGCAGGGGCTCTTTCGGTGCGTGTCTGCCTTTCTTCCACGGTTATTTTGCCCTGCATCACGCATGGTTTGGTTGGTTTTGCTTTGCAGACTCTTGGACCGTTCGGTGCAAGCCCTTCACCTGTTGTCGGTGGTGTTTGAGACGGGACATGTCCCGCGTTTGATGAAGAACGTTCAGAAGGATGTGGCTGTCGCCTTCGCGCGCATGGATTTCCGGGAGTTCGTCGTCACGCCCCACGGCCTCACCGTGTCGCACCAAATGGTCCAAGTGCTGATGGAGGAGTTGACGGAGCTGCGGCCACGGGCCGGTGAGGCGACCAAGCTGGCAAGCACCCTCCGTGCCCGTGCTGGTGATTTCTTTTCCGAAGGCGAGAACCTGTTGTGCCTTGTACGTCGGGTGGGCATGGATGTGTTACGCACCACGAGCAGGTCTCTGACACGTTGCATGGCACAGGCCCAACAAGCTCTTTGCCGCGCTGACGCGTCCGATGACAAAACGGATGTGCTTGGGGCGTTGGAGGAGTCATGCGAGAACGTCAAGCGCGCTGCCAAGTACTGGAACGTGGATCGTTCTCTGCCGGCTCTCGCCAAGCTCTGCCGTGGCTACTGCAAGCACTCGTACGTCGTGTGTCGCCCGGTGTCCCACATGCAACGCGCTCGCAAATATTGCTGTTCTCTCGTCTGACCTGCACCGACACCCGGGAACACGTGTTGCAGGTACTACCGTGGCGTAATCTGGGCTGCGTTGACCGCGGCGTTCTACATTGCGAACGGCGACGTGGAGAGTTTCCCCCCCGAGGCATTGAGTGTGGGGAACAAAACCGCCGCTCAAGCTGGCCGCGGCGTGTCTGCTGGCGCCCGTCGTGTGCAACAGCGCCTCCGGTGCTACTGCAACGTTTTTGCGATGCTGCACTGGGTGCGCCACAAGGAGGACCTGTTCGACGATGACGGCTCGACACGCACCTGGTTTTCGTACCTTGCGTCTCCGAAGGCTGCCGAACGCGCCAGCATGGCGTATCTCGGTGCCTCGGCGTCTGACTCTTCCGCCGGTGCCGGTGCAGGCGTTGGCGTTGGCGCCGGTGCTGGTGCTGGTGCTGGTGCTGGTGCTGGTGGCGAGACTGTCGACGCGGCTCGACATGCTGAGTTCCTGCGTCGGCTGCAAGAGGTGCTGCGGTCGCCGGACGTGCTTTTCCATGACACGTTGTATCAATCGTTGCAGAAAACGCAGGTGGGTTCCATTGCCGTAGTGTGGCGCGTTCGCCCGCCTGCGACGCTTGGGTGCTCATGGTGGTTTCTGTGGGTCTGTACGCGTGTGTGAACGACAGACGAACGTTCTTGTTTCTCTTCGCTCGCCATTGTTGTTGGGGTTCCTCAAGCACCGTGCGGAAGACCCAGAACTGCTCTACAAGTACTACGTCGCCCATCAGAACTTCCGCGGTACGTTGCTGCTGCCGCCGGCGTCATGCGTTCCACCAGCTGGCAGGATGGAGCATTCACGGCGTTTGGCGTGGCTGTCATTGCGGAAACCACAGAGGCTGCCATTTTGAAGCGGCGACAAGCCACCACACAGCTGCCCGACAAGAACAACAACCTGCCGTTGCTGAGCAAGCGTGTGAACGACTTGGCAATGTGCGTGTTCGGGAGAAGACGACGCCGTGGTGCGTGTGTTTGACTTGGTTGCATCCTCTCTTTTCTTGTGTGCGTGCACGCGTATGTGTTTCAGGGCCATCGAGTTGGCAAAGGAGCCTGCTGTACGTCTCAGCGGAGGCATCACTGGCGAAGAGCTCGCGGTGTGGGACATGGACTACAAGATGGCGACGATCCAGGTTTGTGAAAGCGCAGTGTGCTCATGCTTCACGCGCTCACGCGACCCTGTTGGTGTTATGGCCATGCCGGACACACACATTTATGCATACAGCAAGACATTTTGGCCAGCATCCAGTCGAATGCCGCTCCTGATGTGCCCCCGCAAGAGCGTGAGAACCATGTGCTGGTATGTGGTGGTGCCGCGCAACGCGTGTTGCAGTTCGTCACGTTTCTTGCTTTGGGTGCTTCAGGAGCTCACCTACAAGCTGCAAAACCTCGAGGCATTGTATGTCACATATGCTCGTCGCTATGACCTGCACGCTGCCAGCATTGCCATTTTGAACTTGCGGCGTCTACCGGTGCGTGTGGTGGCGAGGCTGTTTTCGGACCGCCCCTCACATTCACTGCATCTTCGCAGCAACACATCTCGCGAGTTGAAAAGCACTGGGAAGCCATTATCATGTCGGTACTCACACCTTCACAGCTGGAGGCGCCGAACACGGTTCTTGCAGCTCTGCAGAACCAGATCACGTCCGTTGCCCACCGCTTGAATGTGACCGACAGCACCTCGTTCGCCTTCCCCATCCGCCACATCTGCGAGTTCCTGGAGAAGACCACCATTCTGGACTGTGGAGAGGACGTCGCTCGGGCTGCCAGCCAGGCTCCAGACTGGGTTCTCAGTATTTTGTACCACGTGGGGATTGGCTGGGAAGACCGCTTTTTGGTGTACTACGACCTCTACACGTCCGTCTCGCCCCCCCCCCCCCCCCCCCCCCCCCCCCCCCCCCCCCCCCCCGCCGGGCATGGACCTTGGAAACCTCACTGTGGTGCCGTGTGGCTTGATGTGATTGATGTGCGAGACAGCAAGGAGAAGCAGACTGACGAAATGGCTCTTCGGTACCTGCGCGTTCTTCAGCGCCTTGTGCAGCTCTGGCTTGACTTTGTCAAGGATCGTGATGACCCGGCGCTGTTCCAAGAAGTTCGCACTCCGGTGCGTCGTGTGTGTGTGACCGACCTGGCGAAGCCTGCGCTCTCGGGCTCAAGTGTTGACATCTTCGTGTGTTTGTGCAGGCCGAGACGGTGTTGGACATGCGCGCGCGCTTGCACCAGACGATTGACGACGGCACACTCCCCACGGTGTTCGCTGAGTGCTCCAAGGGCTTTGATGTTGTGCAGAAGCAGCTCAACTCACTGCAAACTCACTTCCTGGGCGCGATTTAGCGCATAACAAAAATACCACAATCAGGATCAGCTGGACGACACGCTCATTGGTGTTCACCTCTCGCTCTCGCACCTGACCCACACGCTCAGCCGCTTCCCCTCACTTTCTTTTTTCGTCGTCGACATGGCCGAGGAGAGCAAGGTTTCACAGCTCGAGCAGCTTTCGTCTCAGACGATCGTTGTGGCTGATACGGGCGACTTTGGAGCAATCGCGGAGTTCAAGCCCACCGATGCCACGACGAACCCGTCACTGATCTACAAGGCGGCTCAGATGGAAGAGGTGCGTGGTGCAACGCCCCCCTTGGTTGCCAAGTCAACTTAACTGATTCGTTCATTGGGCTGATGTCTTTTTCACTGGTGAGTGGCTCGTGCAGTATGCTGGTCTTGTCAAAGCAGCTGTCGAGGAGGGTGCTCGCGAGGCCACCGCAGCAGGAGAGACCATGGCCACCGACAAGGGCATGGCGATGATCCTGGACCGTCTGTCTGTCACATTTGGTTTGGAGATCCTCAAGGTGGTCCCCGGCTACGTGTCCACTGAGGTGGACGCACGCCTGAGGTACATGTTGATTTGCTCGCCTTGCCTTGCGCCCCGGATGTCTCACGTACTCGTGTGTGTACACCAGTTTTGACACCGAAGGCAGCGTCGCTCGTGCTCGTAACATCATTGCCATGTACGAGGCGCAAGGCATCAGCCGCGATCGCATCTTGATCAAGCTGGCAACCACGTGGGAGGGCTGCAAGGCCGCCGAAATTCTGGAGGCCGAAGGAATCCATTGCAACATGACCCTGCTGTTCTGCTTCGCGCAAGCCGTTGCCGCAGCTCAAGTCAGCGCCACTTTGGTGTCTCCGTTTGTTGGACGCATCCTTGACTGGTATGTGAAGGCAGCGCCTCTTCTCCCGATGCGCAGCATGCTGACCACACACACGCACACACTCGCACACACCCGCTCGTTTTTGCGCCGATCTGCCCCAGGTACAAGAAGAGCACCGGACGGGACGGGTACCCGTCGGAGGAGGACCCAGGTGTTCTGTCTGTGCGCCGAATCTACAACTACTACAAGGCCCATGGCTTTGAGACCATTGTGATGGGCGCCAGCTTCCGCAACAAGGGCGAGCTGCTCGCCCTGGCTGGCTGCGATCGGTTGACCATCGCCCCGAAGTTCTTGAAGGCTCTGCAAGAGTGCACGTACGTGACGGTACTCCAACATGGTGAGGCTAAGCCTTGGTTGAAGGAAAAGCTTACGCATGGTTGTGCCCTGTGTACAGTGAGCCCGTGGAGCAGAAGTTGAGTGTTGAGGCAGCTGCTGCCGCAGCTTGCAGCGATCCCAAGATGACGGTCGATGAGAAGACTTTCCGTTGGATGTTGAACGAAGACGCGATGGCCACTGAGAAGCTGGCTGAAGGCATCCGTAACTTCACAAAGGGTGCGCTTGCTGATGCATGCAGTGTTTGGCGTGGCTTCTGGCTCATTGCTTTGTGTGGACATGGTCAGACCTTGTCAAACTGGAGGTCTTCCTGCGCGAGAAGTTTGCCGCGACCTCCGAGTAGAGAGCATACAAGCCCGACGCGTGTGCGGTTTTAGTGCATGTAACACACGCCATGACGTGCAGTGTAAACACCTTTTTGATTCGTTGTTACTTGTGCCGATGCCTAAAAGGTGCCATCACCACCAACGTGCTTCATGTAGTGCAGTGTGTCGTCGATGGTATTCTGCGCCTTCACCACTTCGTCGTCAACCTGATACTCACCAAACCGACCCCCTGTCGCTGTGGCTTGCGGCGGTGTCCACCCAGCAATTCGTTTGTGCTGTGGGACAGTGAAGTCTGTCACCAACAACGCCTCGGCGCGAAGCTCTTCTGAAGGCAGGGCCGCGATGGCTGCCCACTTCAGCTTGATCTTCCGTTGGTAGTCCTAAGAGCACACCACAACACCCACACCCACATCATAACAACTCAACCGTGGTGTACCATACCATGCAAGCTGCACCATAGCACTAACCTGCTCGCGCAGCTTGTTGCGTTTCCACATCATTTGGGTGTACCGCTTGGCCAACTGGGCACCACGCTCAAGCTCTTCTGCTGACAAGGGTTCTCTGCATAGCACCTCCAACGTCAGCCAAACCAACGCCAACTACTCCACGTGCAAGGAGCGGGCGCGTTCCAATGCAATCAGGCAACGTACACTTCACGCGGTCCAGGCTCCACACAGCGTGTGTAGAGTTCGTACAAAGGCAAACGAGAGTCATCGTTGCCTGTTTTCTTCTTGCTCTTCTTCCAACCGGTTTGACGGCCCGGGTTCACAGATGCTAGGCACTGCAACCGACCACCTGTGCAAGCCTTCTGCGGCCCTCGCAACAGAACTCGGAGCATGGTTACGAATGTGTTGGGCTGTCAGCGTTGCACCGCCACAATCACAGCAACAGGCAAAATGTCACGACATGTTCGCACACAATCGGCGCATGTCTGACATCGCTAGCGGTGTCACGCTTCTCGCGAAGCGTGAAACAAGCGGGTGCTAGTGGGCGTTGCGACGCACAGCAGCAAGCAGAGCACAAGTCACCATGGGATACTACCACTCAATTGTGTGTCTTGTGTGCACTTTGTTGTTGGTAGCTGTCCCAACGCACGGGTGGACCACAAAGGAGACCAACGCCAACTTCGAGGTGGAGTCGTACTTCTTGCAGGAGTGGAATGTGACGCTTGCTACCGCTGCGGGTAGCTCTCAGCGCACAAAGAACGCATCATGGACGTTCAAGGATGCAGGCCCCGGCGTGCTCGTGGGTGAACTTGTCGAGCTGCGCCCAACAGGGCCGAGGCGTGCATGCAAAACGAAGCTGCTCGCAACCAGCGAGCTGGAGGGGCAGATGGCTCAGCAGTGTGGTGCTGCGGAACCGTCGGTGTACAGTATAGAATTCACACGCCTGGACGATCTTGTGCTTGTCTCCATGGGCCCTATTATGCGTGGTGATGAAGTCATCGGCTCATTCACGCTGACAGTGGCTTCGCCTTCGCTGTTCACACTGGTCGTCACCTCTACGGACGACCCCACTGTGCGCACGCTAATCTGCCGACGGATCTCCGAAGGACGTGGTTGGTGGAGCAAGCTGTTGTTGGGAGTCATGTGTCTGGCGCTTGTGGTGTCACAAATCTACGTGAAGCGGCGAATGCGAGCGAGTTTGCGCGAGGTCCCGCGCAAAGCGAAGCAACAGCAGCGCGTCAAGCGAAAGCGCCCTACTGGCGCTGCTGGCGGTTCTAGCTCCACGGCTGCGCAGAAGAAATCGGAGTGACTGGCATGCTTGCTCAGTGTCAGATCAGATCTGTACTAGAGCCGCACGAGAGACAGGTTTCTTCCCCACTACACGGACGTTCTCTTGACTGCTCTCGTGATTTCGTTTCGTTCAACGTGAATCTGTCACGGATGACAATTCACGGTCACGTTTCCGTTGTTGTACCACTGTCAGGCCCCGAACAAGCTCGTTTTGTTTTCTGATGTTGATGACCGTAGTTGCGTTCCTGTTTTAATTGGGTTGAACTGCTCCTCTACGCATGAGGGTCGTTGGTGTGAGTGGCGTACAGTTCTATGGGCAGTGTCTGGTCCAAAATGCGACCTTCAACATGACGTCAAATCGCTCAAGCGTGTGTGATGTGGAGCAAGACTCCTCGACACAACAGAGAGCACGCTATCGCACAGCAGCAGACAGACTCGCTGGCCAAAACGTGGTAATTTTGTTACAAAAGTTTGCGCCTCTTGCCTCTTCGCTGCTGCCGTCCCCACCGTGGCAGTTGTGCGTGTTCCGTCGTGTCCTCACCCTCTACCTGCCGACAATGGCGCTTCCTGCGAACATGCTCCAGCAAATCGCCGACGCGAACGCAAAGGAGGAGGAGCCGGTTGGAGGCATCAAGGTGGGTACAAAGTGCCACAGCGTGGTGACGCGTGTGTTGACTGGTGGTCGTCATGCCCGTGTCGTTTTCAGGGCTTCTACCAACGGCTCATGCAAAACAAGCCTGTCAAGTCTCTCACATCTGCCGCTTCCACGGTATGGCGCGCTTGAGGTGTCACTGTGGGATGCTGACGATCGCGCTTTCCCGACTCACACGTGCCTCATGCAGGTTGTCACCAAAGCAAAGGACTGGGTATGGATTATTGGCTCCACAGCTGTTGTAGTTGTGCTCCCCATCATGCTCGAGGTACGTTTTCTTTCCAAAGTTATTTATGCGACGTGCTGTGGCATCACCCCGTGTGGCTGTCACTGTGCAGATGGAGCGTGAGGCGACCTTCCAACTGCAGGCGGAGATGATGCAGAAGAATATCATGGAAATGACCAAGCAAGCGCAGCAAGGCCCGCAGCTCCCACCGTCTGCATAGTCCTGCTCAAGTGAAGAACTACTGTTGTTGGGGAATGAGGATTGCTTCTGTTCATCAATGTTATCATGTTGTAGATTGCCCAACCCGAACAACGCCAGTGCTCCACACACACATTCCTTTTTTCTTGGTTCAGGTCATCGCTTGCGCTGTGCCAAACGTATCGGCCAAGCTTTTTTCAGCGCCTTGTCAATCAACTCTGACATCGCTTTGGCCTGGGCGCTGTGGCGGCGGTACTTTGGCTGTTCTCTGTCATCAAGCCATGACCCTGGTTCTATGTCCCCATCCAGCAGCCCTGCGTGTCCCACCACATCATGCTGCTTGCTCTCATCTCCCTCACCACCGCCTTCTCCACCATCTGGACCACGTCTAGTTCTCTCACTCGTGGTTGCTTCGCCACTGGTAGCTTCGGCATCGCGGGCGCTGCTGCGGACGGCGGCAGGGCTGCCAAACAGGAGCGTGGACGCGACGGTTCTGTCCGCAAATTCGGACGACATGGAAAGGGCGCCCGCTACGAAAACATCCACGTACGACTGCAGCACGGGATAGTGGGCAGTAGGGTGCCCAGGATCCTGTGCAGTATGGTGTGATGTGAGCGGAGCTGTGGGCGGACCGAAACCGTGTGGGGGGCTTGGGTGGGGTGTTGATGTGGACGCACCACCGTGAGGTACATGTAGACAGTTGCGCCGTCCAGGGCACGACTGACGCGGGGTGCCTCGTCGACTTGGCACTGGGGCGTGACTATGGAAATGCATTTTGTATCTACACGTTCCTGTGTAGTTCTCATGGTGAGAGAGAGAGGCAGTGATGCCGCGTTCACACCATGCCCATCATCACGCACTCGGTGATACACACTGCCTTCGCGCTCATCAAGCGACTGCAGTTGGTCCTTGTCCACCTGGAACGAAACAACAAACACAAAACAGCACCTACAGTGTGAAGAAATGCGTGGTGTCCACTGCAACCAACCAACCAAGTGACAGCGCACCTCGAACACGACACCTGTCACAGTCGAACCAGCGCATCGCCGTACACCAAGTGCAGTGCAACACACTGGTTCACCATCTGTCAGCCACAAGAACCACCATTACCGAAACAAGCAAAGAGGGGATGCATGACTATGTGTTGCTCCACAGGGGTCGGCAAACTTCATGCTTGCAACGGCAGCCACGAACCGGCTGAGCTTGTGCTGACATGAACATTGAACTCCCGCGCAAATCCTGACACAACCACAGGCCACCAGGCCGTGGCTCTTCCCACGGTGCGCTGTCGACTTTCAGCGTCAATGAGTGACCCAAATCCAAACACCATTACAGCCCCGGCATCATCACCACCGCCGCTCATCTTCACGCTGGACAGTGCAGTGCATGTGCTGGGTGCTGCGTCTCGCACAGGCTCTGGCATCGATTTGTGTAATTTCGATTTTTATGCCGCCGAACGCGCCGTAGCCGCCCCGTGACATCAGCCGTTCTTGTGGCAAGCACCCGCTGCGGTGACATCGCAAGTACAGTACTGCAACTGTTGTTGACGGTGCCACAATGGGATTAGATACAGTAGTGGCCGCGGTTGCTGGTCCTGTGCTTCAAGTCGTTCCACCGGCTGTTGTGGGAGCCCTTGCCCCTCTTGACAAGACGCTCGGGCTGCCCGAGAACACCGCGCTTGTTGTGGCGTTGCTGGTGCTGACTCTTGCGTTCGCTCGCATCATCGGCCGCCTTTTTGATGGTTCGTTGGTGGTTTGGTGGTTGGGATACATTCTGTGTGAGACAGCACCGGTCGCTCACCTTCCTGCGCGGCGGGTGGTGGCTTTGCAGGTGGCTCGACGAAGCACCAACGACGCGGCGACACAGTCCTGTTTGTGGGCCTCTGTGGCGCGGGCAAGACCGCCATGTTTCACCAGGTGGGGAACGACTCGAACAATGCCAATTGGACTGCACCCTTGTGGGAATGTGCTGTGACCGGGCCCAACTGGTGTCGTTTCCTGCATGTGTCCTTCCCTCCACCGCAACACAGATGGTCTTCGGGACCAAACCCGCGACGGTGACGTCGATGGCGGAGGCCGTGTTCCGTGGTCCGCTCCACACGAAGAGCGCAAAGGGTTCCGGTGACGTGAACGACGCCAAGGCTCCTCAGCAGTTCACGTTCGTGGACTTCCCAGGGCACCCGCGCTTGCGTGGTGGCATGAGCGCTCACGCAGGGCGAGCACGGGCAGTGGTGTTGGTGGTAGACTCCGTGGCGACGGACCCAGACACAATTCGACGCTGTGCAGAGTGCGTGGGGGGATGGGGGGCATCACAGTTGTGCTTGGTGTGTGTGCGCGGCTTGTCATCCATCCAACGCTCATGTGTGCTGGCTGCCGGCCTCACTTGCTGCTTGGCAGGCTGTTGTACGACCTGTTCACAAGTCCGGCCTTCGTTGACCAGCTTCCGCCTCTGTTGGTTGCCTGCAACAAGGCGGATGCGGACGGTGCCCAGTCATGTGAACACGTCAAGAAGCTGCTGGAAAGCGCGCTGTACGTCGGTGTCTTTGCTTGGGGGCCGGGGGGGGGGGGGGGGGAACTCACCCGTTTTTTTCTTTCTGTCATTGGCGTGAACAGTGAGCTTCTGAAAGTCACCCGTGCCTCGCTTGGTTCCACCGGCGATGGCGACGACGCCCTGCGGCTTGGACGTCCGGGAGCTCCGTTTGAGTTTGATGTTGACGCGCCTTGTGAGGTACGCCGGGTGGCGAACGTCGCATCGGGGCGTTTCCCGGGTTTGGTCGTGTGTGCTGAATGAGTTGCTGCGTGTTCGTGTTTTGTGTTGTGCCCCTCCGTGATCACGACACGAACATCAGGTGGAGTTTGCGGCAACAGCCGTCACGTCCACGCCGCCCAGGTTGCAGCCGGTGTTGGAGTTCGTCGACACGTGCATGGAGCGCGAGTAGGTGTAGTGGGGGGTGTTGGTTGATCGCTATCGCTTGAACGATCTCTAGTGGCGAACGATCGCTGGTGGGGAACGGGAGGGGAGAGCTCCGCTCCATGCATGCTAGCGTTTGTGTGGTGTGGCGTGGCGTGGCGTACGGCATGTGAGTTCGGATTGCATTGAGAATCGAATCACTATTCATGATTCACATGGGCAGTAGGTGCCAACAAAATGAATGGATGACAGCACAAACTACTCTACTCAGAGGGGGCAGCAGCGGCGGCGGCGGCGCGCTTCTTGCGCTTCTTCTTGCCACGCTTCTTCTTGGTGGAGGAGGAACGTGCCAGGATGGCAGCGGTTTCCTCGCCAACTGCCACGTTACGCACGCACCGAGGCAGAGGGCGTGAGCGACCAACACAACACACACAAAACGGCAACCAGGAACTCACCCTTCTTCTCACTGACAACGCCTGCGTCCATCTGTGGGTTCGTGATGAGCGACGTGCCGTTCTTTGTGATGACAACGGTGGCCTTGAACCGGGCAACGATGGCGTCGGAGCCAGCCTTATCGAACAACACCTGGTATGGCTCCAACAGCTCGTGGTTCACGCACTCCACGACGCCCATGCGCGCCAGCTTGACATCATCCAGAGCACGGATGGAGAACGGAAGGGTGGCAAACCGGTTGTTCACTTCGTTGATGACGTAGCGCGAGGCCTTCATCTTGAGGCGGTAGCTCTGATCCACGGCGCGCTTGTGCACGGTGCAGCGGTCCTCTCCGACACGTGCCTGTCAAGTGACATGACAAAACAAACAAGATGCGCACACCAAAGAAAGAAGCACAAACCATGAGAAGCCGGGCACGACGCACACAGCCTTTTGCAGTTTGCCCCACCTTGCCAGATCCTGTGGTCATGCACACATCCAGCTGGAACACATCACCAATCTCAAACTCCAACTCCTCCATCTTGGTGTCAGGGTCATCCACCTGCGAGATGCAGTTGCCGCCATCGATCACAAACCTGGAGGTATGACACGAACAAGTAAGTGAGCGTGCAGTCACGGCAACGGTGCGATGTGTACGGCAAACAAGCAGCATCGTACCGCTTCATTTGGTGGGACAAGGTGCCAGTCAGGCCCTTGACACCAAACTCCTCAGCAACACGCGACACAGCCTTGGTGATCTCAGAACCCTTCGCTCCAGCACGGCAGCACTTGTACGCAGCCTGCAGGCCAGTGTACGCGGCGGCAATCACGTCCGCCTTGGCGCCAGTCACAGACTCGGCACCCACAACCAGGGTGTGGGCCAAGGTGGCGATGTATCCATCGATGTGGCAGCCGAGGTCGCTGGGGACGCAAACACGAAGAGAAAGAAGAAGCAGGAGACGCACACAGACAAAACCACACGAATGAGTTCACAGACGTTGACGAGCATGCCCCACTGCTGTGGCACACGTACATCTTCACGACATCGCCGGTCTTCAACGTCTTGGACTCGTTGGAAAGTGGGGAGAAGTTGCAGATGCAGTCGTTGACAGAGATGCAAGTCGGGAAAGCAATACCCTTCTCCATCTTCTTCTTCTTCTTGAAGGTCTTGGAGCACTGCTGCGTGATGACGGTGTCGCCAAAGGTGCAGATGCTGGCGATATCCTTGCCATCAGCGCACTGGGAGATCACGCCCTTCAACGTAACTGCAACAACGTGAAGAGATGCACCACGTGAGGAACGAACAGAGCAGCCATTGCGGCACCCAAGCCTGCTAGCGCATCATGGGCCTGCGAACGTACGAGAGGCGATGTCAGCCGCAGCCCGGTACTTGGTCAGCACGTCAGGGTTGGTGATATCGTCATCCTGGAACTCCTCCTCTTTGACAGACTCAACGTCAGACATGGTTTCAGCAAAAGCCTGCTGCACAGGCACTCGGAAGGGCGATGGAGAGGGTCCTGGGCACAGTCAGGAAACGTTGACAACAGCAGTGGCACGAAGCCGCGCCAAAAGACGTGGTGAGGGGACTCGGCGAAAAGATTGGTGACACATATGTTGCAAAAGTACTCAACATGATTTACGGAAGTGCTCTTGATACGCTGCGCGCAGTGCAACATGTTGGATCCGAGGCAAGGCTCTACTCGACTGCGCACAATGTACGCTCCTGGCGACATTGATGCTTGGAGAGAGTTTATGATGACACCGGATGGTTGTGTCATCGTCCTGACTTTGCTCAGCGCCCCGCTTGTGTTTGTGGGAGAAGGTGCGCCGTCGGTGCTCGAGGCTGCTGCTCGCTTGTCAAACTTGGCGTCGCGCTGATGCAACCTTCTTTGCTTGGCCCCAGGTTTTGGGTTCTTCAATTTTGGCTACAGCAAGTTTGCTGATGAATCCGCGTCGTGGAAGGTGCCCAGTCGAATTGGGATGTTCCTGCTGTACTTCCCCTCTGCGGTTGTGTTTCCGCTCGCAGCCGTGCTGTGGGGCTACGGAACAGCGGCTTGGCCAGGCACAGACACCCAGTTCCATGTCGTCGTTGGTGTCCTCGTGACCGCACATTTTTCGAAACGTTGTTTGGAGGTGAGGCTTGTGTGGGCATGGCAGGGTTGCTGTTGGCTGCTGGCGCCACAGACCTGATGTGTTGCCACGCCACCAGACGCTGTTTCTCCACCAGTTTTCCGGCCACACGAACGTCGGCTCCACGTTCCTCATCATGTGCCTGTATCTACTTTCAAGTCTCATGCTGCTGTTTACAACCGCCTCGCGGCTTGGCGATGAAGAGGCACGCCGTGCCGCGGCAAGCAATGGCTGGAAACCGTGTGTGAGCTGCGGTGTTCCCATTTTTGCCTTGGGGCAGGTGCTGAACCTCTACCACCACTACCTCCTTGCTCAACTTCGAAAGCCCCACGAGAAGGGTTATAAAGTTCCTCAAGGCGGGTTGTTCCCGTATGTGTGCTGCCCTCACTACCTTGCCGAACTTGTGTCATGGGCCGGCGTTGCACTGATTATGTCTCACATCGCCGCGACCACGACGCTGGTGTTCATGACGTGCTACCTGACGGGACGCGCTCATAGCACTTTACGTTGGTATCATGACAAAACAGCAAAGGAAAAGCTTGATCGGCCTCTACCACACAGTTGGAAGAGAATCATCCCCTTCGTGTTCTAGGTGTTGATAGCTGTGCTGAACTTACAAGCCCATGCAAGTGTTTGCTTGCAACGCAACCAAGTGCGAGGAAAGCCCGAAACGCGTGCGCCAACGCACGCACCGACGCGCGTGATTGGCAAGCATAGCAATGGTTGCTACCCCAATGCCAACTTGGCAGCATCGACATCATTGTACACTGCACTCAGAATGGTCACGCATGGTCAGCTTGGAGCGCAAGCCAACAACCACATCATCGCGTCACCTACCTGCTGCGGCCGCCATGAAATTCTCCATGCCGACCGATGCACCATGTGGTGAAACATCACCAGCACGCTGCTCCGTATGGCTTGATGGAGCTTCTGCGGAGTCATCCTCCACGATTCCGGCAGTCTGAGGCAGCCCGCAGTGCAGCAGTCAACACCCACGGCAAACACGAGCCGCTGGACTTCAAGGACACGAACGAACGAACATCAATTCGGAAGTGTACGGAAAACCTTGACGAAAGAGGAGACTTGGCAACAGTCAAAACTCGTTTGCTGCCCTCCGATTGCAACAGCACCTGCAATGCGCGTGCACATTGAGGCGGCTTCAAGGCACTGTTTCAGGTCAGCACGCCTGCGCTCTCCTCACCCGAGTGTTCACACAATGCGCCCATGTGTTACCAAGTGCAGGCTGGAGGCCCATGCTTGTGGTGACCTGATTAGTCACAACGACGGGGATCCGAAATCTGTCGGCGACTGACCTGGGACACGCAAGTGTTACATGGCAGCATGGCACCACCACAAACCCAACACCACGAACTTCAAGTGCGCTGCCGTGCCACCAAGAACATCTTGTCGAGCCACAAAGTTCTCCGCACCAAATTCCTGCGCGCAAATATACTCGTTACTCTCCCACTCCATGTGCGAAAGCAGCCCAGCTAGTGCTGCTCACCCGACGTAGAATAGAGGCCATGGAATCCAGAACCACAAGTCCAACTCTCTCTTCGATGACGACACGGCCAAGGTCTTTCACACTGCACGGCACGTTCATCGTTTTTATCCATGACATAGAGAGTTGCAACGACACAGTTACACCCAAGAAAGAAGAAGGCTCGTCGAGAGAGGAGTCCGCCAGCACAGCGGCACAAAGGTGGGACTCACATGTTCACAAGTGCCTTGGCGCTGGACACACGAAACAGCTTCACGCGTCCGGCAAGAGCGACACACCGCTCGCGATGAGACGCATCTCTGCTGTGTGGTGGGCCATAGAACTCTGGAAATCGTGCACACGCTATGTCCAACAACCTGTGGCAAAGGTGCGGTGCAAATCGCATGGACAAGCAAGTCAGGCGCACACGCCGCCAGCCAGCCAGCCAGCCAGCCAGCCAGCTCTCACCTCGCAGCAGAGAACTTGTTCTCTGTATCAATGTACACCACGCTCTTGGCTTCACCATGCCCTCCCAACGCTGTGCGGCTGCTCGCCAGGACCGTGAGCGTCATGCATGTTTGCGTTTTGCCAGCACCCGCCGGCCCAACCAGCTCGGTGACACTGCTGCACTGCAGGCCACCGTGAGTGCGCTTGTCGAACGTGGGGAGGCCAGTGGAATGAGGCCGGCCATGTGCTGAGGCAGCTGCCAGAGATCGAGCCTGTGATTGACAATATATTGGTGTGTGGGAACGCATCATCCTTTGGAGGAAACGACATGTGGTGCTGTCGTGTCGGTGCACACGTACCGTCATGCATGTTGGCCGCACAACACGAGCAACAGTCTCGACGATGCCCTGTCACACCAACAAACGCGTGTGCGTGAGCGATGCAAGCCAACGTATGGTACGCAAGCACACGGAAACCATATTCGGGAGAGTCAAGCAAGTGGCGCCTGCCAACTCACCCGCGCTTCTGCGAAGCCGCGTTCAATCGCCGCCATCACTTGTACCTCAGGTTCCACCAAGATATCACCACAGGTCACAGCGCCTAGCCGCTGGGACAACGCATAAACGTGTGCATGCTGAAGCCCAGGGACGGACTGCAGAGGGCGAGATGCCATCACATCTGCAACGTGGGTTGTCGTAAGCTGTTTGTTGTTGGGGAAAGTGGTGGCGTGTTTCTCGCGCGTGACAAAACAACATCAACATGAAGGTACATAAATGGGGTTTTGCATGAAGACTTGTCCCAAATTCGGTCGGGTGCTTGCCAAAACGGCAAACGCATGCCCACGTATCCCTGCTGCTACTGTTTCATTGGTTGTTGCTAACGTTCGGCATCCACACAAAGCCTCCAACAAGTTCTGGTATGGAATTGCTTCTCTACCGCAACATGCCATGCCTCATCCTCGAATGTTTGCATTGCAGCAGGGAAGTACGATTCGTGGTGGATTGATTCCTCCACGACCCGACTCGGCCGCATTGGAGCGAACAGTTCTGTGAAGGTGGGTTTCATGCGACTGTCCTGCGATGGTGCGAGTGTTTCGAAGGATGTGCTCATCGGCATGTGGGCTGCCCGACACCCGCACATGGCCAGGAGTTGGACCACCGAATCACGACGCTGTCACGGCACGCCGAGAAGATGGCAGCTCGGCAGCGCAGCAAACCCTACACGGATGCGAAGCCAACGACGCTGGTCAGCGGGCCCAAAGTCGCTGCTAAGCACGTTCCCAAGAAAGCGGAGGCAAAAGCTGGTGCCGGTGCTGGTGCCGGTGCTGGTGCCGGTGCTGGTGCCGGTGCTGGTGCCGGTGCTGGTGCTGGTGCAGAGAAGAAGAAGGGCTGCTGTGACGCTGTTGGTAAGTTGTTGGTGGCTTGTATTGGGACACTCTCGCGGCAGTGTCGTCACATGTGTACAACGAACAACGCCAGACGAAGCAACCGTTGCTATTGCGTCGACAAACCCTACGAAGCGAAAGCGCGAAGCCTCAGCACCAGCGGCGTCTCGAAGAAGCAGCACGGTTTGACCGTCTCAAGCAGTGGTATTGCGCGAGGGGGAGAAGGGACAACGACACACGCACAGGCACTGGGGCGTGATGTGGAGGTTGTCAGCGAGGCGTGGGTGCATGATCGTGCTCAAGGCGAAGATGTGGCCCATCATGAGGCGAGTTCGAAAGAGGAGCAAGAGGACGTGACGGGCTCGTTGGATTGTAGAACGCATTCGGGAGTGACAGATTCTGGAGCCAACGTGCTGGAAGGCATGGTAATTTGCCTGACGGGAGCTTGCAAGTTGAAACGGTCAGCAATGTTCGAGTTGATCGAAAACGCTGGCGGTGCTGTGAGTACAACCGTGATCAAGAAGGTGCGTGTGTGAAAGGTAGCGCTGTTGTGGGGTATCAAGGAGCTCACGGTGGTTGTGCTGCAGACGACTCATTTGTTGTTGGCGGATGGTGGTGAGGGCACCATCCAGCATTCAATGGCGGTGGAAAAGGGCCTTCCGATCATCAGTGAAAACTGGTTGATCTCGCGCACCAGTTTATGCTCTTCCTGCGGCTACACCTCAGACACACCGAAAATATTCCATGATGGCAGACGAATGACGACGAAAACATGGAACAGGGTGTTACTCGATGATGATGATGATGATGGTGATGGAGTCACCAAGTGCGATATGTGGCGACAATGCATGTCGGTGGTGCCAACGTGCAATGTGAATTGACCACTTGTGTGTATGCACGCTCGCAGAGCGGACATTGCCAAACTCACAAAGCTACTGCGTCCGACTCTTGTTCCCAAAGTTCAGGTATGACGACGGACGTACTGAATCATTCTGAGTGCTCACAATGTGGCAAGTGACTTGCCGTGCGCCGTTCAGCATCACGATGCAGGCATCCTGGCGACGAAGTTTGGCGGTACACCGTACATGGCGCCGACAGATGAATGGGTATGGCAGTGGCAGCAGTAGTATGCCCGCAGCCTTGGCGCTCCGCTCACGGGACTCTGTGCCCACCGGGTGTCTGTGCTCACAGCCGAAGTGCGAGTGTGGCTCTCCGATGAGTTTCTTCTTTCAGTGTGATCTTGCCACGCTGCCAGCGGAGTTCAAGAAACGAACAGGGTGAGTCGTGTGGCTTGCCGCGTGGCTATGTCCTGCTAGTTCTTTGTGCACTCACCAATGCATTGTTTCGCAGGCCGGGGCTTCTCCAGCTTTTCATTTGTGAGGATGTGTGTGGTTGTGGACAAACAGACGGAATCGAAAGTTACTACTGTGCGCGGATTGTGAAGAGCCCAAAGAAGGCGTACGTGAGCAGCCATGTTTTCTGAGCAGCTGGCGCGGTCATCATCCTTTGGTGTGCTTGTTAGTGTTTGCCTTGAGCATGTGTCTGTGCCAGAAGTGACTTCTGCTTTCTTCGAGGAAGCCAAGCCAGCCTCTTTTTCGCCCAAATCGGTTGTGAAATGGGAGCGGTTGGTAAGTTTCTATCAGTGGCGCCAGACTTCCCCTCTCACAAACTTGTGATCAGCTGGAGGCCCCTTTGTATCCAGATAACCTTGACGATTTTGAGGATGATGTTCGACCATACGACTCTGAGAAGATGTTTGGCTGGCCTGATTGGTGCCAGGGTGCGGTTGGTTTGTGGAATCGGATTGCTCCCGCTTGTTTTGGATTTTCACTCTCGCGTGTCGCCACCACCTGCAGGTGACGACTGGGCATCATGTAAAAAGTGTCACCGACAGATGCACATGATCCTCCAGGTGAGACGTGTCGTAGTGCAAACCACTTGTGCCTCCGCTGATCGTGTGTTGCTGCAGCTGCACGGCGAACTGTTCGATGGTTTCATGTTCGGAGACAGTGGTACCGCGCACTTGTTCCAATGCACCAAGCACAAGACCGAGCTTGCTGTTAGATGGGCATGCTGCTAGTGTTTGCATGTGCTAGCGTTGCACATTGCTTCCTTTCGCTTCTTCACAAGCCACGACTACAGCTTGGTCTCTGCTGCCTCGTTCATCCTTCGCACACCACAAAAGCAAAACAACAAAACAAAACAAACACGAAGACACATCGCCGAATGGCAGTCGCAGTGGGCGGGGCAGTGTGTGGCACGGTCGCCAGATACCAGCTACATGAAACCGAACGCCTGCAACGCATCAGCCAGGCGTCGATCGACGGGTGGTGTGCGGTTCGCTCCACGCGTACGTGAAGACCGGGGGTCCTCTCCAGCAAAAGGCTTGCCAGTCGCCATTGGGCCTGCCCCACCACCCCCCTGGTGCTGCTCCACACTGCCATCACTGCCACGTACACCACCACTGCCTTGGGGCGCCCCGCTACTGCTTGCAGCTCCAGACGGCAGGGGCGCCTCGCCCCTCCAGTGGTGCTGCTGCTGCTGCGCAAAGGAGCCCGCACGCGCATGTCGTGCGGCACCGGAGCTGGTGGTGTCATGGGTGTGGCGTGCAGGCAGGTTGTTGGGTCGTCGGCCAAAGGAGTAGGCGCCACTTCCGCCGGTGGGCCCACGCGAGTGAAAGCTGGTGGTCATGCGCAGGGCGGTGTCGAGGAGGTGGGGGTCGCCAGTCACCGCGTCGTGAACGGGAGCGTTGTTGTTGTTGTCCGCACTCCGCGGGCTCTGTGCCCACACAGGGCGGTGGGAGTTGGGTCGCGGGGTGGGCACGGCATCCAGTAGGTCTGTTGGCTTTCTCACGCTGGGTGTGGAGTCCAAAGAGTTGCAATGGCACGTGCAGTCCGCGACGGGGCACAGCTCCTGGTTTGTGAACCACTCTGCCAGGTGGGAGGCATGCCCCCCGTGTCGGCACGTCTGACACCACGTCCACCAATCTGTGAACGGGAGCGCGTTTCGGAACGTGGGGGTGGAGTACTTCTGTCCACATTCACACACAGCACACGGCACACAGCAAGGCAAGGAAGGGAAAGTTTGTTTACGGTGTCTTGCTGGTTCCCATCAGTGCCCAGGGCACCGTGCGCGCACGCGCAGACAAAGGCATGGTGGTGCAAGACTCACCTCACTGGTGTCCACAGGCTTTGGTTCCACGGCGCCCTTGCGCCCTGACTTGCGACGCCGGAGCTCCTGCAGGCGCTTTTTCTTTTGCTCCGTCTGGTGGTAAAACTGCAGGTACGGGTTGATGCATCCCATCGGCAGGAGGCACAAACAACAACGAGGCAACGACTGGCGGCACTTGGGACAACTCAGCATCTGATGGATGGATGGATGGATGCAAGGGTCCGCAGGTAGACGCACATGCGCTAGTAAGTTGGCCACCCAGCACTCGCAATAAGCCCACCTCGCCCAGTCAGCATACCAATGCCACGCACCCGTGGCTTTTGCTGCGAGAGAAAAGGCAACGCAGAAGCGGACCCGCGCACAAGGTTGGGCAGAGCCAGTGAATTTCCGCAGTGATGACAGCGCACATACAATTGCGACGGCTGCTCTAACGTCGCGCTCAACACCTTGCCACCAGTATCACCCTGCAGAGGAAACAGGCCAAAACACCGTCCATTCAGAACGCCGCGTGGTGTGAGCTTCCATCGCTCAACCAGGCACAGACAAAAACACACCCGCCACGGACATCATCATGGAAGTCATCGCTCCCGTTGGTCATGCTGCTGGCGAGTGACACAGTATCAGTAACGTTGCGACGTCCAAACTTGTTCAAGCGAGGTGGGTGGATGTGCACGTGGCGCGAAGGCGCAAACTTTTGCGCAAACGGTGGCGGCTGAGACGTGGTGCGCCGACTGTACAAAGCCGCACGGCCGACATCGAAACGGGCGCGCTCATGCCACAGCTGCCACACGTTGAGGAGGTTGCGGTAGGCGAATATCCACTCGCGCACGCGTTTGCCCGCACTCAGTGGAATGGAGTCACCGTTGATGAAGCAGCCGACCAGTGCCGCGGTTTGAACATCGCCTGGTGCAAAGAGAAAAAGAAGAAAAAAACAATCCCCAAAACCGCATGCGTCAAATGCGAGCAAGACACGATCACTGGCCACTGTCCTACAAATGGCCACGCACCTGTACGGTCGACATAACCTTGCAACAAGTTGCAGCCACGTTCGCCCAGCCCCGTAAGCAGCAGTCCTTGCAGTCGCCCATGACGCACACACGAACGTGCCACGGCCTCGAGGAACGAGAACAGCTGCGACGCAACAAACAAACAGAAAACAACACCACAATAACAACAGCAACAACAACAACAACAACAACAACACAAATTCCACACACACAACGAAGACGGACACAGTCAGCACCTCCACAGCCACACCACCCACACCATCCTGGCGGTGCGCACCTCGATATCAGGCAGGAAGCGGCAGGCAAACGCGATGCGATCCGACAGGGCGACGCCGGACTCGGCTAGCACCCACAGGTACGGTGACCGTTTCCACAGGTGCGTGATGCCATCGTCACTGTGTGCCATCATGTCACCTTCGCCAAGGTCCGAGGCGCCAGGTGCACCGCCGAACCGCTGGCTGTGGTGGGCAGCGGAGTGGGCATGGAGGAAGGAGCACACAGCTCTTAGGTAAGGGTGGCGTCGCCCCATGTTCGTTCTCAGGTTGTCCACCATTTCACGCCACAGCTCACTCACACCCGAAGGACCTGCAGCAGCCGTCGGCGTAGACCCGTCTGAAAACCAACGCACACACAAAAACACACAGACACCACACAACAGCACAGCGCCACGCCAGGGTGATGAGTACTTCTTCCTCGGCACCTCGTCATGTCATGTACACAATGGGGTACCTGACGCATACGGGTACCCGGCAAGAGACATGCCCACCAAATGCAATAGCTCCGCATCCTGACCACCAACGCCCACACACGCGTTGCAGTGAGGATTCAAATTGCCCCCCCCCCCCCCCCCCCCCACCCAACCACCAACA
>Ga0213833_1000731_pt1 | contig 28466 bp, 19 predicted proteins | sample SWATP21_FD_160575 | JGI IMG/M metagenome (GOLD analysis project Ga0213833, IMG submission 160575) | Coastal seawater microbial communities from Marineland, Florida, United States - SWA TP2 #1 | ecosystem: Environmental > Aquatic > Marine > Coastal | place: USA: Florida | collected 2016-08-14 | reverse complement strand
CTTGCGGTTCTTCCACGACACGAAGCGCAAGCTGTTGCGGACCATGTGGACGATGCAGGTCTGCACCGTGGTGCGTGGGAAGACGGCCTCGATGGCTCGCGGAAAGCCAGTCAGCCCGTCGCAGACCGCGATCAGGACGTCCTGCACCCCTCTGTGCTTCAGCTCCGTCAGCACGTGCATCCAGAACTTCGCGCCTTCGGAGCCTGCGACCCAGAGGCCCAGGACCTCCTTCTTGCCCTCCATGTTCACACCGAGCGCCATGTAGACGGACTTCCGTTCGACGGTGCCGGCCTCCTTGATGCGGACGACCAGCGCGTCCAGGTACACGATGGGCCACACCGGCGACAGCGGCCGACTCTGCCACTCGTGCACGTCGGCCAAGACCCCGTCAGTGACCCGCGAGATGAGCGTCGGACTCACCTCGACCTCGTACAGCTCCTCGAGGTGCTCCCGAATCCCTCGCGTCGACAGGCCGCGCGCGTACAGGGCGATCACCTTGTCGTCGAAGCCCGGGAGTCGCCGGACGTGCTTCGGAACAAGCTTCGGCTCGAACGAGCCCTCGCGGTCGCGGGGGACATCGAGGTCGAGCGCCCCCGTATCCGTGAGCACGGTCTTCGGCGTCGTCCCGTTCCGCGAGTTGCCGCTGCCGCGACCGGCGGGGTCGTGCTTCTCGTAGCCGAGGTGGTCGCTGAGCTCAGCCTCGAGCGCCGTCTCCACCGCGCGCTTCTGCAACTGCTTGAGCAACCCGTTCGGGCCGAGCAGCTCCGAGGGGTCTACCCCCGCGAGCAGCTCGTCGATCAGCTGGTCCTGCTTCGTCTTTGTCTTCTTCTTCCTGGCCACGATGGCCTCCTCTGATGGGGAGGACGCTACAGGCTCAGGCACTTACACAGATTCAGGGACAGACTCACGCGATCTCCTGGGAGAACCCCGACCCCGACGACAGCGCGGATGCCCGCCTGCGCAAGCTCGCGGAGGCCGGCGCCACCTGGGAGGGAGCGCTGCGGGAGTTCCTGGCGAGCGACGCGTCGCGGTTCTGAGGGGACCTCGGCCAGGGCGGGGTCTCTCGGGAACCCACCGCCCCCCGACGCGGTCCCAACCCTATGCGCGCCCGCTCCGTCAGCCTCCTGGCCCTGCTCGCCCTCCTCCTCGCGACCCCCGCCCTGGCCGAGGTCCCCTCGTCCGCGCGCTCCCGCGCCGCCTTGGAGCGCGCGACGCCCACCGTCACGGAGGCCCTCGCCGCCAAGGACCTCACCCTCGGCGCCCGCGTCTTCCTGCGGATCCTCAAGGCCGAGTCCCAGCTCGAGGCCTGGCTCCTCGACGGCGACCGCTACGTCCTCTTCGAGACCTGGCCCATCTGCTCCTTCTCCGGCGATCTGGGCCCGAAGACGAAGCAAGGCGACCTGCAAGCCCCCGAGGGCTTCTACTTCGTGCCGCCCTCGCGCATGAACCCCGCCAGCTCCTTCCACCTGTCCTTCAACCTCGGCTACCCCAACGCCTTCGACCGCGCCCACGGCCGCACCGGCAACTACCTCATGGTCCACGGCGCCTGCGCGTCGATCGGCTGCTACGCCATGACCGACCCCGTCATCGAGCAGCTCTGGGTCCTCATGGACGCCGCCTTCGACGCCGGCCAGCCCTACGTCCGCGTCCACGCCTTCCCCTTCGCCATGACCGAGGAGAACCTCGCGGCCCACGCGGACTCCCCCCACGCCGACTTCTGGGCCCAGCTCGCCGAGGGCTGGCGCGCCTTCGAGGAGACGGGAGTCCCACCGAACGTCGAGGTCGCCGACGGCCGCTACGTCATCGAGCGCCGCACCCGGGAGCGTTGAGCCCCCGGATCCTGCTCCCGACACCCGGCCGGTAGACTCCTCCCGGGATGTGCCCTCCCTCTCCATCCGGCCGACGCGGTGGCTGAAGTCACCGTCGCGATGAACGTCTACAACGGCATGCCGTACCTGCCGGCGGCCGTGGACTCCATCCGGAACCAGACTCTCCAGGACATCGAGATCATCCTGGTGAACGACGGCTCGACGGACGGCTCCGCCGAGTACCTGGACGCCCTCGAGGACCCGCGCGTCCGCGTCCTCCACCAGGAGAACTCCGGGACCGCCGTCGCCTCGAACCGCGCCATCGCCGCCTGCCGCACCCCCTACATCGCGCGGATGGACGCAGACGACCTCTCCCTGCCCCACCGCATCGCCACCCAGCTCGCGTTCATGGAGCGCAACCCGGACGTGGGGATGGTGGGCACCCAGGCGGCCTGGTTCGGCACGCACTCCGTCGGCAAGAGCATCAAGCTCCCCACCGCCCATGACGCCATCTGGGACGCCCTCGTCTCCGGCTACCACGGCATGGTCCACGCGACCCTGATGATGCGCACCGAGGTCATCCGCTCCGTCGGCGGCTACTGGTCCATCCCCAAGCTCGACGACGACACGGACATGATGCTCCGCATGGGCGAGGCGGCGCGGCTGGCCAACGTCGACAAGACGCTCTACCACTACCGCGTCCTCCTCGAGAGCCTGTCGGGGGCCGCGGTCCGCAGGGTGCGGTTCAGCTACGAGTACTCCATCGAGCTCTCCCGCCGCCGGCGCGCCGGGCTCCCCTCCATCACCCCCGACGAGTATGCGGCCCTGCGTCGCCAGCGCCCCCTGCGACAGCGCCTCTACGAGCCCCTCGACCTGTACGCGCGCGACCAGTACCGCCTCGCGACCGCGGAGATGCACAACGGCCACCCGGTCCGGGGTCGCGCCCGACTCGCCGTCGCTGCCCTGTGCGCGCCCCCCCTGACGCTCCAGCGCATTCGACGCATCCTGCGGCCCGCTGCCGAATCCTGAATCGACCCCTGGGGTACCCTCGACCCGTTTCCCGGGGGTCCCTGCATGCGTGTGTTCGTGGTCCGGCCGTTCGGCACCAAGACCGACTCGGCCGGCAAGGCCATCGACTTCGATCGCACCCACCGCGAGCTCATCGCGCCGGCCCTGTCCGAGCTCGGGTGGAGCGGCGACACCACCGTCGAGATCATCGACTCCGGCAACATCCGGGACGACATGTTCCGGCTCCTCGTGGAGGCCGACGTCGTCATCTGCGACATCACCATCCACAACGCGAACGTCTTCTACGAGCTCGGCATCCGCCACGCCTTGCGCAAGCGCGCCACCTTCCTGGTGCGGGGCGGTCCCGTCTCCGACAAGGACGTCTTCGACCTGCTGACCGACCGCTACCTCTGGTACCCGGTGGACGACCCGGGGTCGAAGCGCGAAGAGCTGATCAAGGGGCTGAAGGCCACCGCGCTCTCCGAGCGGTCCACCGACTCGCCCGTCTTCGCCCTCGTCCCCGAGCTCGACGAGGCCAACTTCCTCGAGATCCAGGTCGTCCCCGAGTCCCTGCGGGAGGAGATCCAGCGGGCCACGGCCGCCGCGTCCCCCGGCTGGCTCCGCCTCCTCGCCGACGACGTCCACGGCATGCGCTTCGAGCTCGCTGCCCAGCGGCTCATCGGCAAGGCCCAGTGGACCCTCAAGGACTACGGCGGCTCCCTCGACACGTGGACCCGCGTCCTCGACGTCTACCCGAACGACATCGAGGCGAACCTCGCCGTTTCCAACCTCCACGAGCGCATGTCGCGCCGGACCCGGAGCCAGGAGGCGCTGCTGCTGTCGGACCAGGCGCTCGAGCGGGTCCTGTCCCACGACGATCTGTCGACGGCCGCCCGTGCCGAGGCCCTCGCCCTGCGCGGCCGGAACCTCAAGACGCGGTTCCTGTGGGAGCTCGAGGACACGCCCGACGCCGACGTGCCCGCCCGGCGCACCATCGCGATGGGCACGCTCCTGCGGCGGTCCCTCGAGGCCTACATGGAGGCCTTCCGCTGCGAGCTGAACGCGTACTACCCCGGCGTCGTCGCCTTCCAGCTCGCCACCCTCGTCGCCGACCTCGCGCAAGACGCGGAGTGGCCCGAGCACTTCGACACGGACGACGACGCCGAGGACTACGCCGAGGAGGTCGTCGAGTGGCTGGCCCAGCTGCGGGGAGGCGTGGCATTGGCCCTGGACGCGGCGAGCAAGGACGATCCCTGGGCCGCATCCAGCCGCGCCGACTTCCTCTTCCTCACGCAGGACAACGACCGGCGCATCGCTCGTGCGTACACGCGCTCGATCACGAACCCCTTCCAGCACGACTCGGTGGTGCGGCAGCTCGAGCTCTTCGCGAGCCTCGGGGTCAAGCAGGACGTGGCCAACAAGGTCATCGCGGCGCTGGGCGACCCGGACGAGGCGCCCCGCCGTCCGACGACCCACCTTGTGGTCTTCGCGGGGCACATGACGGACGGCCCGGACCGCACCCCGCCACGCTTGCCGGCCACCGCCGTCGCCGCGCTGCCGTCGCGCATCCTGCCGCTGCTCAACGAGATCACCGCGGACGCCGAGCGCGTCATCGGGATGGCGTCCGCCTGCCCCGGCGCGGACCTCGCGTTCCACGCCTGTCTGCGGGATGAGGGCATCGAGGGGATCGTGTGCCTCCCGGTCCCCCACGAGAGCTTCGCAGGCACCATCTTCGGCGACGACGACGCCTCCCAGCGCGAGTACCTCGACCTGCGGCGCGAGGCGGAGAGCGAAGGGAACGTCCGCCTGCGCTTCCTCGAGCTGTCGGACCACCCGTCCGGGCTGCCGCGGTGGCTGCGCGGCACGGACCGGGACCCCTGGGAGCGCGGCAACCGCTGGGTCCTGCGGGTCGCTGAAGCCTGGGACGCGGACAAGGTCAGCCTGATCGCGGTCTACGACGGCCAGCCGGCGGCGAGCCCGGGCGGGACTGGCTTTGCGGTGGAGCTCGCACGGCGGAGCAGCAAGGTCGAGGTCCACATCCTGCCCCCGGTCGTCGGGTGAGCTTCGGCGACGCCGTGAAGGGCGACTGGGGCTGGCTCATCGTCGGCGGCCTCGTCTTCGTCGTCGGAGTCGCGCTCGCCGTGGGGATCCTGGAGGGCGCGATGGGCGACGCGGGGACCGTGCCGAGCCCCGCCTTCTGCTGCGACGCCCCCGCGACCGGCGGGACGGCCGTCGAGTGCACCGACGGGCTCACGAAGCGAGGGGGACTGGGGCGCTACGACGACCAGTGCGAGCTGCCGGACTACTCGCGGGGCGTCGTCCAGACCTGGGCCACGTGGTCGAACCTGCCGTTCATCCTCTTCGGGCTCCTCATCGCGCTGCGGAACGGCTGGTCCTTCAAGGACACGGACATGCCGGGCGTCGCCGTGGCCAGCACCTTCGTGGGGATCACCTTCATCCTCATCGGTGCCATGAGCATGGCATTCCACGGCCAGATGACCCCGAGCACCCAGGATCTGGACATCTGGGCCATCTACTTCGGGCTGCTGGCCTTGCTCGCCACGACGCTCGTCTCCACCTGGGCGCAGCTCCGGGAGTCCTGGTGGGGGGCGGCGCTGCTTTGTCTCATCGCGTTCGGGGGCTTCGTGGCCTATGCCCGCAGCGACGTGAAGTTCTTCCAGTCGGAGTACTTCGTCCCGTTCCTGGCTGGACTCGTGATCGTGGCGATGATCTTGCGGCTGTGTTGGGCCATCAAGGACGACGCGGACGGCGCCTGGCACGCGCGCTTCTGGGTTCCCTTCGGCCTCGCCCTCGCGTTCCTCGGCGCCGGCGCCTACTTCAAGTTCTCCGCTGGCTACGACGCGTGCCCGCGGGACCTCTTCCTCGCCGTGAACGCCCCGGGCGCCGACTGCACCGCGGTCTTCGACTCCCTACGCCCCAAGGACGGCTGCGGCTCCTGCACCGGGTGGGGCCCGCACTCCTGGTGGCACGTCTTCGCGGCCCTCGGCCTGTTCGCCGGGTTCGAGGCTCAGGCGCCGCGCGAGCACCGCGTGGTGGGGATCTGATGGAGTCCGTCACCGTCGAGTTCCAGCGGTTCGGGGACGCCACCGGCGTGGTGCGCCTGTCGGACCTGTATCTGCGGACCGAGGGGCTCAACCCGGCCGAGCAGGTCTCGTTCGCCCTCGACCAGCAGCGCTTGAGCGCGGCGATGGCGCGGTTCGACTACGGCCACTACTCGGGGGCGGGGGACGGCGCGGGCGCGATTCGGGCCAACGCGGAGGACGTGCTTCGGCAGCTGCGGCCGTACCTCGCCGGGTTCCTGCCGATCCGTCGCCCGGGGGACCTCTCCGACGGAGCGCCCTGGCAGCTCGAGATCGTGACCCGGGCGCTCGAGCTCGCCCAGCTCCCGTTCGAAGCCCTCGAGGCGGAGCACCCGGGCCTCGTCATCACCCGCCGGGTGCGCCAGCCGCGGCCTCGCCCGCCGGTGCACCGCTCTCCGACTCCCCGCGTCCTCTACGCCTGGGCGGAGCCCCGCAAGAACGGGCGGTCTCAGCGGCGGATGGACGTCCCTCATGCCCGCCACGACGCCCTGCTGCGCGAGGTCCTCGGCGAGTGGCTCGACGCGGACCCCGACACGCTTCGGGTCCTGCCGAACGTCACCCTGGCGCAGCTCCGCGCCGTGTTCGCCGACCCGAACCACGGCATCACCCACCTGCACCTCCTCGCCCACGGCATCGGGCCCGGGAGGGACGAGCACGACGCGACGCGGCCCCTCGATCTGTCGGCGGAGCCGCCGGGCAGTGTGTTCCTCGCGCTGTGTGACGACGACGAGGTCCTGTCGCGCCACGCGCCGTCGGAGCTGGTGGACCTGTTCGCGCCGGGGGTCCCCCGTCCCGAGACGGCGGTGCTCGCCACCTGCCACAGCGGCGAGGTCGAGCCCATCGAGGCCGGGGGGACGCTCGCCCACGTGGTCCACGCCGCGGGGGTGCCGGTGGTGCTCGGCTCCCAGCTGGCACTGACCCAGGCAGGCAGCGACGAGCTGATCTCCACCTTCCTGGCTCGGACGCTCCAGGCCGAGGACCCCCGCGAGGCCCTCCGCGCCACCCGGGATCGGATGGCCGAGCGCGTCGACGAGACGTACTACGACCGGGTGGCCCTCGTGGGGTACGTGCAGCTGGAGCACGACTTCGAGCGGACCCACTCCGACGTGCAGCTCAAGGCGTCCCTCGCGCGTCTGGAGGCCCTGTCGCGGGCGGCGGCGCGGACGGCGCGGTCGTTCGGGGACGCCCCGCCGGACGAGGAGCAGCTCGATGCCCTGTGGTCGCGGCTCGAGCGGGTCCGGGCGGCCTTGCGGGAACTCGACGAGGGGGAGTTGACGGCGGCCCAGCGAAGCGAGCTGCGGGGCCTGCTCGCCAGCGCGCTCAAGCGGGAGGCGGAGGCGGCGTTCCGGCTGGCGCAGACGGCAGGGGTCGCGGTGACCGAGGAGCGGGCCACCGAGGCGCTGACCGCGATGCGGGCGGCGTACCGGGACGCGGCGGCGCTGTCGCGGGACAACCACTGGACGTGGGTGCAGGCGCTGGTGTGCGAGCTGCTGTTCGAGGGGACGCTCGCCGAGCGCCGGAGGGACTGGGCGGCGGCGTGGGCCGCGGCCGACGACGCGGTGCGGGCTGGAGAGAGCGCAGACGACGGCGACGCCCGCATGCGCGGTGCGTGGGGGCACGGCTCCCTCGCCGAGCTCGCGTTGTTGGGCGCGTGCGCGGGCGAAGAGGACTGCATGGCGGAGGCCCGGGAGCACCTGGGCCACCTGATGGCCCTGGCCCGGGAGCTCGAGGCCCCGTTCCTCGTCGAGGCGACGGCCCGCCAGTTCGCCCGCTACTTCACCTGGTGGGGACCGTGCGCGGTCTCCCAGCTCCCCGAGGGGGTCGTGAGCGGCGCCCGGGAGCTGTACGAGCTGCTGATCACGGGGGGCGACGCGTCGTCCTGACGCCCCGCTGCGGGGCCTGGAGGAGAGAGATGTTCACGATCGAGATGCTGCCTGCCGACGAGGGTGACGCCCTCTGGATCGAGTACGGGGATGCGGATGCGCCCCGGCGGATCCTGATCGACTGCGGGCGCAAGACCGCCTACCGCGCGGTGACCGAGCGCCTCGGCGACGGGGTCCGCTTCGAGCTGTTCGTGCTGTCCCACGTGGACGCCGACCACATCGCCGGGGCGGTGCCGCTCATGAACGACCAGCGCTTCACGCCGGAGGCGGTGCGCGACGTGTGGTTCAACGGCTGGCGCCACCTGAACGGCTGGCACAAGGACCCGGACGGCCCCGCGACGATGGGAGCGAAGCAGGGCGAGTTCTTCGGGGCGCTGATCCGCCACCGGAGCTTCCCGTGGAACGAGGACTTTGGCGGCCACCCGGTGGTGATTCCCGACGAGGGGCCGCTGCCGCGGATCGAGCTCGAGGGCGGGATGGTGATCACGCTCCTCGGGCCGACCCACGAGAAGATGACGGACATGCGGGACCGCTGGGAGAAGGAGCTGAGCAAGATCTCCGGCGATCCCCTGAACCCGGGCGACTGGGAGGCGGCGCTGGAGCGGCTGGAGACGGACCGGGGCGCGAAGTCCGACGTGCCGGTGCTCGGCGGGCACGGCCACGAGGGCCCCATCATCGTCGAGGAGCTGGCCGAGGTGCCGTTCTCGCCGGACGGCAGCGAGCCCAACGGCAGCAGCATCAGCTTCCTCGCGGAGTACGACGGGAACGCGGTCATCTTTTCGGGCGACGCCCACGCGCCGCAGCTGACGGCGGCCATCCAGCGCCTGTGCGCGGAGCGGGGCATCGACAAGCTGCCCGTGGACGCCCTGAAGATGGCCCACCACGGCAGCAAGCGGAACAACGACTACGACCTGCTCGGAGCCATCGACTGCCCCGGCTACCTGCTGTCGTCCAACGGCAGCCGCCACCACCACCCGGACCCGGAGGCCATCGCCCGCGTGCTCAACACGGTGGAGGGCGCGAAGCTCTACTTCAACTACCGCAGCGAGGAGAGCGAGCCCTGGGCCGCCGCCGAGCTCGTGGACGAGTGGGGCTACACGCCGCACTTCCCCGAGGGCGAGGCGGGGCTGAAGGTGGTGCTGGCGGAGTAGATTCGGGGGAGGGGGAGGAGAGCCCAGGTGAGGCCGCGGCTGTTCATCAGCTACAAGCACGAGGACCCGGACGTGCCGAAGGCGCGCATCGACGCCCTCGCGGACCGCCTGGAGGCGGCCGGCGCCGACGTGACCTGGGACGACAACCTGCGCACGGGCGACGACTGGCGCGCCCACCTCGACCGCTGGCTGGTGGAGTGCGACGCGGCGCTCATCTTCCTCAGCCCCGCATCCATCGCGTCGTTGTGGGTGGTGAAGGAGATCTCGCTCCTCGCCACCCGCGCCCGGGCCAGCCGGGCGTTCCCGCTCCTGCCCGTGGCCGTGAAGCTCCGCACCGCCGACGTCGACGGGGTCGAGGCGTTGAAGCCCTCGGCGCTCTCGACGTTCCAGCGGCTCAGCTTCGACCCGGAGATCGACTGGGACGCGGTCGAGGCCGTGGCCCTGGAGCGCCTCGCGGAGCTGAAGGAGACGCTCGGCAGCGACCGGCGTGCCCAGGACGCCAACGCCCTGCTCCGCACGCTGAAGCTCCACTCCGGGGAGAGCATCGACGCCTGGTTCGCCACGCTGGGGAGTCGCAAGACGGGGCCCGAGCCCCGGTGGTGGCACTTCGCTCGCGCGGTGCTGGACGCGTGCGTCCAGGGACTGGCGGAGGAGGACGAGGCGAGGCTGGCGAGGGTGGAGGCGGTGATCGCGGAGTGGGTCCAGGGGCACGGTGGGCCGGAGCGCGAGCGGCGGCGCGTGCTCGAGCTGCTCTGGCCGTACACGTGGGTCGCCCGGGGCGCGGCCCGGGCGTGGGACCCCGATGACGGGCCAGCCCGGGTCCTCCTGCGGACCGACCTGGGAGAGGCAGCGCTGGGGGCCCACCTCCGGCGCCTCGACGGGCGCACGCCGCGCCCCCACCCCGGCACGGTCAGCATCACGGCGCCGGACGCGGCGACCCCCGACGCGGACCTGCTGCAGGACTGGCTGGCGCTCCTGGGCGAGGTGCTCACCCTCCCCCCGAAGAAGCTCGCGGCCGTGCGGGGGTGGGTGAGCCCCGCGCCGGGGGCGTCCGCGGCGGAGAAGGCGGACGCGGCGGACAAGCTCCGCCGGCTCGACGAGGTCCTCGTGAAGCGGTGGGCCGAGGACCCCCGCCTGCCGTTCCTCGACCTGCCGGGGGACACCGTCCCGGCGGAGGCGCTCGGCGCCTTCTTCGAGCGCCTCGTCGACTGCCTGCCCAACGCCCGAGTGACCGTGGGGACGTCGGAGGCGCCCATCGTCGATCTGCCCGCGGACGTGGTGGAGCCGATGAGCTCCCGGCAACGCGAGGAGTATGCGGCGCGCTGCTACCGCGCCCTTCACCGCGCCCTGCGCGTCGAGACGGGGGTGCCGGCGGCGGTCACGGCGCTCCTCCCGTCGGAGAGTGCAGAGCTGGACGACCTCTTTGGAGACTTGGAGTAACCGATGGACACGACCTGGTTCGACCCCGACTCTCACGCGGCCCCCGACGCCTCCACCCGCAGCGGGGCGCCCGAGCGCGACGCGGGGCTGGTGTACCGCCACACGGACATGACGAAGCTCGCGGTGCGAGTGGCTCGGGCCACGGGCCGGCCGCTGTTGCTCCGGGGCAAGCCGGGGACGGGGAAGTCGACGCTCGCGAAGCACGCTGCCCGCTGCATCACCGACGGAGTCGTCGACGGCGAGCACTGGGGCTTCTCCAAGTTCGTGGTCACGAGCCGCACCCGCGCCCAGGACCTGCTGTGGGAGCTCGACGCCGTGCGGCGGCTCGCGGACGCCCAGTTGGGGGAGCAGGCCACCGTCGACGTCGCGGAGGTGGCCAACTATGTGCGGCCGGGGGTCCTCTGGTGGGCGTTCGCCCCGGAGTCGGCCCTCACCCAGGAGACGAGGTACCGGCGTGGGGATGAGCCCGACGACGACGTCGTTCAGGGGCTGCGGCCCCGGGTCGTGCTCATCGACGAGATCGACAAGGCGGATCCGGACGTCCCGAACGATCTGCTGGGCCCGTTCGGCTCGATGCAGTTCGAGGTGGAGCCCCTCAGCAAGCCGATCTGCCTGGAGCCCGTGGTGCCGGACGGGGTAGCGGTCGACGAGGAGCGGCTGCGCCCCCTGGTGGTCATCACGACGAACGAGGAGCGAGAGCTGCCGGCGGCGTTCGTGCGCCGCTGCGTGGTGCTCCACCTCGAACCCCCGAAGGACGCGGACGAGCTGCTCGCCATCGCCCGCCTGCACTTCGCGGAGCCGGAGGACCCCGACGCCCCACTCGCCCTGACGGATGCGCGGATCAAGCAGATCGCCGGGCGCTTCCTCGTGCTCCGGGAGGCGACCCACGAGCGACACCTCTCCACGGCGGAGTTCCTCGACGCGATCGACGCCGCCACCGATCTGGAGATTGACCTCGTGGGGGACAAGGCCGCCTGGGAGATCGTGGAGGCCCTCGTCATGCGGAAGACCGGGCCCGGCCGTTGACCCGACCGACGGCCATCTGGGCGGGCGACGTGCTCCGGGCCCTCTCGGGGCTAGGGGTCGCGGACGCCGCCGACGCGAGGAAGGTCGCCGAGCTCCTCGGTTGGAGGCTCAACCTGGCCCGTCTCGGCGCCGGGGATCCGGTCGAGCCCCCTCCTCCACCCCCGCCTGCTCCCCAGCCGCCGTCGACGCCGTCCGTCGGTGAAGACCCCGGCCAGGAGCGCCGCCCCACCGAGGCGACGGGAGCTCATGGGACCGCGCGCCTGCGGGCCCTGCCTCGCCAGGAGCCTCCGCCGCCGCCCGCGTGGCTGGAGACCGCTGGGGCGATGGACGCTGCCTCTCAGCCGTTCGTGCCCGCGGCGCCGGAGCCGATCCTCCGGCAGGTGGCGGTGCGGGGCCTGTCCATCGCCCTCGGGGCGGCCCTCACGCCGTCGGCCGAGGTCGACGTGGACGCCGTCATCCGTCGGTGCACAGACGTGAGACCCCTCGACGAGCTGCCGGTGACCCGGGAGTGGACGCTCCGCCACGGCGTGCACCTGCTCGTGGACGACGGAGCGGCGATGCGGCCCCTGGCCTCGGACGTGGGGCAGGTGGTCGAGGCGTTCCGCGACGCGGTCGGCGGGCGGGAGGGAGCCGACGGTCCGCTGCGGGTGACCCGGTTCCGAGGGACGCCCCCCGACTGCGCCTCGTCGGCGTTCCTCGAGCGGGGGCCGACCCGGGTGCTGCTCTCGGACCTCGGCATCGGCGCGAGCCCCGGCGCCGCCCCCGTGGAGGACTGGGTGCACTGGCTCGACGCCGCGCGTCGGCGGGGACTGCGTCTGCTCGCGCTCGTGCCCTACCGGCCGGCCCGGTGGCCCGGACCCATCGCCCGGAAGGTGCGCTGCGTCCACTGGGACCCGTCGAGCACCGCCAGCCGGGTGTCGGCGCGGGTGCGCTCGTGGTGAGGGGGAGGCGGTCGTGGTGAGGCGCGAGGCCAGCGTGCGCGCCCTGGCTCGGACGGCGTCCGCGGCCTCGGTGCTCGAGCCGGGGCTCTTGCGGGCGCTCCGCCGGGCGCTCCACCCGGCCCTGGACGCGGGCGACGAGGCGGACCTGCTCCTCTCCGGGGTGGTATCCGCGAGTGGGGGACGGTTCGTTCGGTTCGTGCCGGCGGCGCTGACCCAGCTGCGACGTCAGCTGCGGGCGGAGATCGCCGAGGAGCAGAGGACCGGCCCGAGTGGGCTCCTCGCCACGATTCGTACCCTGGTGCAGTCCCACCACCGGAGCGCGCCGGTGACGGTCCAGCTCCACGACGCGCTCCTGCTGGATTGGCTCGCCACGGGGGAGGCGGACAGCCCGGCGGTGAGGGATCGGCTGGCGTCGGTCGTGCGGGCGAGCTGGGACGAGGACCGGCCGGGGGTCGCGAGGTGGGCGGCCCAGCTGTTCCGCGAGCTCCCGGGGGAGATGCAGAGCACGGAGCCCGGGCAGGCCGTGCGGGTGGCGGCGAGGGTCGCTGACTCCGAGGGAGCGCCGCCCGGGCCGGAGGCCTTCCGCCGCCTGTACCCCCACCTGCTGGCGTCGATGCCGCGGGTCCCGCTCGCCGTGCGTCGAAGCAGCGACGGGGTGACCGTCCGGGACGGAGAGGCCGAGGCGGGCTGGCTGGAGCTCGACGTTCCCGGGACCGAGCCGCGGTTCCTCGAGATCGAAGGGGAGGGGGTCGTCTCCGTGCCGGCGGGCGGATTGGCGAGGGCCACGGTGGCGCCGGGGCCGGTGGTGCTTCGGGACGGTCTCGGGCGCCGCTGGGAGCTGGCGCTGGACGCCGAAGGGGAGGGGGTCTGCTGGATCGCTGAGAGCTCGGGGGCCACCGAGGTGCTCCGCTCCGTCGCGGAGGAGCTGGGCTGGCGCGTCGGGGAGCGGGACGAGGCGGACGTCGCGCTCTACGTGGGGCAGGCGGACGACCCGGAACCGAACGAGGACCTCGCGTGGGCGGAGGAGCGGGGGCTCCCGGTCGTGGCGGTGCTCACGGCGCGGGAGGAGGAGCAGGCTCAGGAGCAGTACGCCGGACTCGAGGGTCTCGGGTCCAGGGTGGGGGATCCCGACTGGGGCTCCCCTGCGAGCCTCGTGGGGCGCGGCGTGGCGCGGGTCCCGCGATGGACCTTCGACAAGAACCTTCACTGGCACGTCGCCATGCGCCTGCGGGAAGTGGGCAGCCCGGCGCTGTTGGACATGGGGCTCGTGGAGGCGGAGTACGACGAGTGGGGGGGGTATCTGCCTCGTATGCGCCTGGAAGGGGAGCTGAGGGACCGGCTGGAGCGGGGTGGGCAGGTCGGGCTCTGGGGGGAGCGCGGGTCTGGCAAGACCTCCCTGGTCTTCCGCATGCGGCGCCTGCTGGAGGGGCTGGGGGATCCGGCGGCGCTGATCATGGCGGTCCGGAGGGAGGACCCTCCCTTCGATGACGCTCGGGTGGAGGCGCACCTCCGGGCGCGCCTACGGGTGATCCACGGCGAGGACATCGAGGACCTGCGGGAGTCGATCGAGCGGGCGGCGGGGGTGGCCGGCGGAAGGAGCCACCAGCTGGTGGTCTTCGTCGACGGGTGGGACGGCCTGCCGACCTGGCTGCCGACGGACCTCCCTTCGGGGCTGACGCTGCTGGTCGCCAGCCGGGACGAGCCCCGGATCGCGGGCGAGGTCATCGATCTCGACCTGCACCAGTGGGCTGAGGAGGCCGCGGAGGTGGCGCGGGAGGTCGTGAGGGCGTCGGCGCCGCGGGAGGGGAGCGGCCGGCGTCTGGAGCAGGTGTGGGAGCAGACGATCGCTCCTCCCATCGACGACCCCGCGGCCTGGGTCGTCGATGCGGTCACTCCCGGGCCGAGCATCGGCGCGGTGCTGCGTTACGCCGGCTTCCTGCGGGCCTTCGGCCCCGGGGGCGGGGAGGTGGTGCGGCCGGGCGCCTACTGGGCGGTCCGGGAGATGGTGCAGGCGCTGGGGCAGTTCGGCGGGCACGAGACGCTCGCCCGGCTGTGGCTGCTGACCGAGGCCCGCGAGGGGCTCAGTCGGGTGCAGATCGAGCTGGCGCTGGCTGGGTTCGCGGAGATCCAGACCGTCGATGCGGACGGAGGGGAGTCGCCCGACCGCTGGCCGATGCTGGTGGCGGGGTTCCTGGAGGAGGTGGGGGGTGCGGAGGACCGCTACCGGGTGGCGTGGCCCGAGGTGGTGCGTCTGATGGAGGGGTTCCAGCCGGTCGCCGCCCACCGGGCGCTGCTGGAGAGCGTCGGGCGGTGGCCGGTGCTGTGGGGGGCGAGCGAGGCGACGAGGGAGTACGCGCTGCGTCACGCCCTGACCCACGCGCGGGAGGGGGATCACCCGGAGGAGCTGCGGCGGCTGCTGTACGACGTCGAGTTCCTGGCGGAGCGGGCGCGCCTCGGCCTCGTCGAGGACAACCGGCGCTGGTTCGATGCGGAGCGCGGCCCGCTGACCCGGGCGCTCCAGCTGTGGGACGCGGAGACGAGGGGTGAAGACCCGGACTCCCTGGGGTCCTTCGTCGCCTCGTCCATGCGGCACGCGTCGCCCGAATCCCAGGAGCAGGTGCGCTACCCGGACCGGCCAATCCTGCAGGTGGTCGACGAGGTGGCTGCGCGGGGTCCGCTGCCGGAGCCGGTCCGGGGCGGCTGGTACTTCATGGGCGGGGACGCCTGGACCTGGGGGGAGCGAGAGCTTCGCCGGGTCTCCCTGACGGGTGAGGTGGAGCGGTTCACGCTCCCGGCGCGAGTCACGGCTTGGGGAGAGGGAATTCTGGGGCTCGAGGACGGGTCGGTGATCATGCCGGACAAGGGTGTGACCCCCATCGACCAGGCCAGGCGGGGTGCCGTGACCGCCATCGCGCGGGATGGGGACCGCTTCGCGTGGGGTGACGTATTCGGGCGGGTAAGTCGTCCCGGGGATGCTCCCGCCCGCAGCGTGCTCCTCGCGCACCAGAGGGAGCAGGACCGGTTCTACGACCCTCGTGTGTACGAGCTCCGGGACGCACTCCTGGAGGACGGACACAAGGTCGAGCTCATCGAGTACGGGGCGTCACTCGAGACCGACACGCTCACCGTGCTGATCGCTGCGACGGTCGACGATCCGTACCTGCCTGACGGCTTCGAAGACGAGCTTACCGAGGGCCTCCGGGGCCATGGGTTGATGCTGATGCGTCCGATCGATGACCCCCAATCTGTCGACCCGCAGGTTCTCTCTGAGCGCACGGCGACGTGCGATGTGGGGGTCGTATTCGTCACTGAGGGCTCCGCGGGGTCGAAGTGGGTTCGGGACGAGGTCCGGGCTCTTGTGCGGCGGAGTGGCGCGGGGTTCATGCTCGTCCCGGTGTATGTCGAGGGGACCGGGAGCGCTCGGTTGGAAAGGGAGTTTCCGGAGCTTCTCGAGACGCAGCGGGTGACAACCCTCTCTGGCGAGAGCGGGAGAGCGCTGGCCCACCGTCTCCTCGCCGAGGTGCTGCCGCCCCGGACTCCCCTGGCGAGCAAGACGCTCCTTACCCGGCCTGAAGCGCGCAGCTTCCGGGTGCGGACTGCGGGAGCAGACCATGTCGTCGTCCTCTGCACCCCCCGCACCCGCGGAGTCTTCGCGTCCGCGCGGTCTCCTGAGGCAGCCGTCCTGCAGGACCTGGCGAAGACAAGGCCGCAGGCGGTGCTGGCCTTCGACTACGGCAACAAGGTTCCGGAGGAGCTGATGGTCGGCGACGTGCTCACCGTCGTTGGCGAGCAGGCTCTCCGTGAGCACCTCGGCGGGGGTTGGCTCCCGAGACATGGGCCGATCACGGCCATCGCATTGGACGGCGAGACGTGTGCGTGGGGAGCCGAGGACGGGACCGTCGCGATGGCGAGCAGGGACTCGGGCGTCCTCTTCGTCGAGGAAGGCCGCGGCCCGGTCCTTGAGGTGCACATCCAGAGCGAGTGGGAGGTTCTGCACGTCCACGAAGGCAATGGCCTCACCTCATCCCGGTACGTGCCGGACGGGGACATGCTGAGGACCCAGGCCGCTGGCCCGGCGGCGACGAGGTTGGTCGATGGCCACCCGAGCGGAGCGGTCGTGGTTGCTGCGGGAGACGAGCTGCTGCGCTGGAGCGGCCCTCGGCAGCAACTCGGGGCGCGCTGGACTCCGCACCCGGCGGGTCTGAGCGCGACCACCGTGTGGAGGCGCGACTCCGAGGACTGGGTCGTCTCCGGCGGGGTTCGTGGCGGCATCGCTCTGTGGGGCGACCAAGCAACCGAGGGCTTCCGTCTCCCTGGACCGTCGACGCCGGTCGTGGTCGTCCAGGTCACCTCGGACCGCCGAGTCCTCGCGTTCTGCGAGGACGGTTCAATATGGCGCTGGGACCTGGAGGCGCGGCGGCTCCTCGCCGTGCTCGGGGATGAGGCTGTTCGGTGGGTCGACGGAGCTCGTCCACGAACACCTTTTGTGACCCCTGCCCTACGGATCGCTGTTCGGGGAGGCACGGTGGCTACCCGAGGGGACGGGCCCGTGTTTAGCTTCGCAAGCGACTCCTCGGGCGCGACGTTCACTTCCAACCGGAACGAAGCCGTACTTGTCTGGGGTCAATGGAGCGCCACATGGCGTGGTCCCTCTGTCCGACCCACTACTGCAGCCGCTTTTGGGACGTCACCAACTGCTGTCCGAAGCCAAGCCTCACGTCCGGGACCCAACCGGGCTGTGTCCGAGCAGTTCCTCGCCCGAGGTGACGACCAAGGCCTGGTCTCCCTCCATCGACTCCGTGCTGCCGTTCCAGGTCAGGACAGCGCTTCTCCCGTCTCTCGGCCCCCCGAAGAGGCCGAGAGCTCGTTCCTCGTGGCGCCCCACGACACCGTCCGTTCCCTTTCCTTCCTCCCAGGCAACGCCGCGCTAGTGGTCGGTACCGACAGAGGGCGGCTGACCATGCTCTCCACGGGTGTGTGGCGCGTCGTTTCCCCCGAAGGGGTGACTTCGTTCGAGCCCGCCGCCCTCTCCGAACTCTCCACCTTCACCCCCCACGCTGGCTCGATTCGCGCCATCGACGTTCGCTTCGGGCTTGTCGCTACGGCATCCGACGACGGGTTCGCCCTTCTGTGGCGGACGGAGGCCGGCAGGCCCATCGATGCGGACCCGCGCCGTCGACTCGAGCACCCATCTCCGCTCTCTGGCGTAGTGCTGGTGTCGGAGGTCGGCCGTCGAGACCCCGACCCAGAATCAGGGGCCGAGCCATCGTCGTCGGACTACGAAGCCGTCCCTGACGCCCACGTCCTCGTCACCGCATGCCTCGACGGCCGCGTGCGGGCCTGGAACCCCGCCACCGGCGCGCTCCTCGGGTCGTTCCTGTGCGGGGCGCCTGCCACGGCGCTGGGCCGCTTCGAGGATGACCGCTTCGCGGTTGGCTGCGCTGATGGGCGGGGCTGGGTGCTCCGCTGGGAACGCATGCCCGATGGCCGCGTCCGGATCCGTGGCGACCAACTCGTCGTCCCCGGCCTGACCGAGGCGACCCGCTCTCCGACAGTTGCCCGCCGTGAGCTCTATCGCCCGGCCGAACGGGCTGTCGAGTACCTGAAGGAGCAGCCCGGCGTCAGCCGACTCAACCTGGTGGGGTCGTGTGACCCACTTGTTGCGACTCAGCTCGAAGCGGCCCTCACAGAAGCTCTCTCCAGGGCGCAGCTCCGCCTTCCGATCCGTGATCGCGACCTGACGATCGGCGACGACGGCGTCCGCATCTACCTCGAAGCGGACGCCCCCGCCCCCTGACTCAGGTCCCCGGCAGCTTGTACGCGCCGACCTCGATCGGGTTGCCGGCGTGGCCGCGCGCGGCGGTGGCCATGCGGCCGGCATCCTGGCCGGTGGCCGCGCCGGAGATGGCGCCCCAGATGGCGCCCACGAGCCAGAACGGGATGAGCCAGTCGCTCATGTAGATGTACTGGCGCGTGTGATAGAGCTCGTGCTTCCAGGGCATGGGGCCGAACCAGCAGTGGACCGTCCAGCCCACGGTCGTGGCGTGGTAGCCGCTCGTGTCGTTCGGCTTGAACTCCGTCCAGAGCACGCCGCCCGCGAAGCCCACCTTGCCGTCGCCGATGGCCGCGAAGCACCCCGCCAGCCAGATCAGGATCCCGAACGCGCTCGTGATCAGCGCGAAGGGCCACTTCACCCAGAAGACCACGAACGAGAACCCGACTGCGGCGCCACCGTGGATGCCGATCTTCGCCGAGATGTGGTCGAAGGCGGCCGCCCAGATGATGGCCCCGACCCGTATGCCCGCCATCATCCACAAGAAGGTCGCCGGTTCGGAGAACGAGTCGCGGAAGGGCTCGATGAGCACCCAGAACACCGCGAAGAGCCCGTGGCTGAAGACGAAGAAGAGCTCGATGGCCCAGTGCGGGTCCGGCTGCATCCCGAGGTGCAGGAAGATCCCGGAGACCATCCCGATCAGGTACGCGAAGATCAGCTCGGACCAGCTGAACGTCCAACTGATCAGCATGTTGAGCCCCGCGCAGACCAGCGCGACGGCTGGCCAGAACGCGAACGCGATGACGAAGAAGTTGTCCATATCCACCCCCAGTCGGTGTGTTGGTTGGTTCCGCTCGCCGGCCTCCTACCGGGTCGCGGTCTTCGCTCCCACGGCCTGTAGGGCCCGGGCGACCTCGTTGAACTTCACGGGCTCGATGTTCTTCAGCGGGACCGTCCGTCCCCCCTGCACGGCCTCGAAGACCGCCTTCGACTCCTTGAGTCCGAGGCCCGTGTACTCCCGAATCACCTTGATCGTGTCGAGCTTCTTGTCCGCCGTGACCGCCACCAGCGAGATCTCCGTGGCGAGGTTCACCTCGACCATCAGCTCCTTGCCCCAGCGCCCGTCTCCGAGGAGCGCCTCGCGCTTCAGGCGGATGTACTCCTCGAGGTCGATCGGCTTGTTCGCGTCGATGATCCAGGGACGGATCGGCTTCGTGCTGCTCCCCGCGGGGACCATCTCGATGTAGGTCTTCGGGGCGTCCATCAGATCCTCGACCACCAGCGTCGTCGTCGGCGTGTTCTTGTAGGCCGACTTCGTCGCTCGCATGGTGATCTGCTGGCGGGTCTTGAGGCAGCGGGGGTCCGTGGACGCCGTCGCGTCCGTCACCACGCACAGCTGCATCTGCGCCTCGCCGTCCGCGTTCGTGGTGAGCGTCTTCGTCGTGTCGATCATCGACTCGACCTTGATGGTCACCCCGCTGAGCGGCCCGGCGAGCGGGTCGTTCCCCTCGTAGGCCTTGAACAGGATCGGCAGCTGCCGGACCACGTTCACCGGCGCCGCCGTCGTGGCGTCGTCGTCGTCGGTCACGGCCACGCTCGAGTCGTCGTCGTTCGCCGTCGCGTCGTCGTCGTCGCCCCCGCCGGCCACCACACCCACGATGATCCCGACGATGAGGGCGAGCGCGCCCACCCCCACCAGCACCCACACCCACCAGGGGATCCCCGGCGCGGGCGGCGGCGGCTCCTCGGCCTTCGGCGTGACCGTCAGCGTCGCCGGCGGCCCGTCGGTCACGTCCTCGTCGGCCAGATCGCTGTCGAAGGCGACGAGCCGGAACGTGACGTCACCGAGCGTCGCGTCCGCGGGCGGCGCGATGGTCACCGTGGCCTGGACCTCGCCCCCCGCAGGGACGAACGCGTCCGTGGGTCCCTCCGCGCTGAACCACGCCGCGCTCGCCGCGCCCGGGTCTTCGTCGCCGACCGCGTTGAGGACCGCGACGCGCAGGCCGAGGTTACGGAAGGAGTCGCCGGCGTTGCGGACGGTGAAGGCCAGCGTCCCGGTCGTGCCCTGTTCGACGGACAGGGACGCGGGGGACGGTGCTTGAATCTGGAAGGTGCCCATGAGTCTCCGGGGGAAGCGCGCCCATCATCGCAAAGGGCGCCGCTCAGGGTTTCGGGGCGACGAACGCCTCGGTAGCTACTTGATCTTCGCGGCGACGCCGATCTTGTTCAGCTCCTGGAGGACCTGCTTCTGCCGGTCCGCCGGGATCCCGGGGACGGCGAGCACCTGGCCCGCCGACGCAGCCCGCGCCAGCTTCATCGCCTCCTCGTCCGTCACGTCCCCGAACCTCACGAGCAGCTGCGCCACCTGCTTCACCGAGGCCTTCGGGACGTTCGTCAGGTGCAGCGTCCCGGCGTTGGTCGCGCGCAGGTCGGTCCCCCGGCGCAGCATCTCAAGCTTCGTCCCGCCCGAGGCCTCGAGGTCCACCCGGTGCCGATCGATGTAGTCGCGGATGTCGAGCGGCTTCTCCTTCTCGGGGACCACGATGGGCCGGATGGGCTTCGCGTCCGAGGTCGCCTTCGTCATCTTCACGTAGGTCTTCGGCGCCTCGAGGAGCCCCGCGACCTTGAGCGTGGTCGTCGGCGTGTCCTTGTAGCCCGACTTCGTGGCGCGCATCTGCACGGAGTCGAGCACCTTCACGCACGTGTTCGGGACGCTCGCCGAGGCATCGGTCACCACGCAGAGGCTCACGCCGCCGTCACCGTCGGGGTTCGTGGTGACGGTCTTCGTGGCCGCAATGGGCGACTCCACCTTGATCGTGACTCCGCCGACCGCCCCCGCCAGCGGGTCGTCGCCTTCGAAGGCCTTGAACAGGATCTGGAGCTGCCGCATTTGGGATGCCGGCGCCTGGGTGGTCTCCTCGGGGGTCGGCTCGGGCGTGACCTCGGCGACCGGCTCCTCGCCCCCCCCGCTCGTCACTGCGATCACGATGCCGATGATGAGCGCGAGCGCGCCCACGCCCACCGCGATCCACACCCAGAAGGGGATCCCGGCGTCGGGCTCCTCCTCGACCACCTTCTGGGTCACTGTCATCGTGACCGGCTGCCCGTCCGTGAAGTCCTCGTCGGCGAGGTCGCTGTCGAAGGCCACGAGGCGGATGGTCTGGTCGCCCACGCTCGCGTCCAGGGGCACGGCGGCCGTCAGCTCGACGGTCGTGTGGCCCGCCGCAGGGACGAAGGAGTCGCCGGTCACCGCCGCCGAGAACCAGGCCGCGCTCGCCGCGTCCGGGTCCTCGTCTCCGACCGCGTTGAGGACCGCGACGCGGACGCCGAGGTTGCGAAAGGAGTCTCCGGTGTTCGTCACCGTGAAGCTGGCCGTTCCGCGGGCCCCCTGCTCGACGGAGAGGGTCGCGGGATCGGGGTTCTGGATGGTGAAGGTGCCCATGGTCGTTCCGGGTGTCAGGGGGAGGGGGGAGGCGGCGGCGCCGCGAACTCGAGCGAGTAGGTCATGTGGGCGGGGCGCTGGCGGTCGATGAGGCTGCGCAGCGCCCCCTCGAGGCCGCGCAGGTGCAGCGGCGCGCTCACGGTGAGGTGGAAGTCGTCGACGCCTTCGTCGACGGTGAAGCCCTGGACGCCGGTGGCGACCTCGAGCGTGAGGACGAGCCCGCGGGCGGTGCCCCGGGACTGGGCGATCTCGGTGGCCCGGCGGAGCCACTCGCGGTTGGGTGGCAGGGCGTCGCGCGACGTGGCCCCGGTGGCCAGCCAGCCAGCGAGGAGCGGCACGAAGTCGTCCGGGGCGCCGTTGGCGGAGAGCGTCTCCGGCAGAGCGCGGATGCGCCGGTCGACGGGGGCGAGCATCCCGTGGGTCGCCTCGATGAGCGCGGCGACCGCTCCCTGCGGCCGCTGCTCCACCGCCGCCTGGTAGCTACCGGGGAGCAGGCGCTTGATCCGGTCCCGCGCGGCGGGGACGTGGTCTACCCACGGGCTCGCCGTCCAGCCCCGGGGGCCGTCGCCCAGGAGCAGTCGGATGCGGCCGGAGAACCCCTCCGGCGCCTCGACCTTCACCGCGATCCCGAGCTCGCGGTCGTCCGGGACCTTCGTGGGCTTCGTGCTCTTCTCGATGCGCAAGGCGCGGCCCGAGTCCGGCGCGCCGACCCAGGTCCAGGACGCTCTCCGGGACCAGGAGACGGGCTTGCCGTCGGCGAACACGCGCACGTCGGGCCAGTCGCGGGACGTGGGGGTGCCGACGGTGTCCTGCTCGATCTCCACGCGCAGGTCCACCTCGGCGTCCTCGGCCGCCCGGACGCGGAAGCGGATCGCGCCCTCCCGCTCGGCGTCGAGGGTGAGCGTCTCGGGAGGCGCGACGAAGGAGAGGCGGTGGATCACCGGGCGTCCCCCTGGCCCCGGTCCGTCTCGATGACCAGCTCATGGGCCTCGCTGACCGGCAGGTACCCCGACGGCATCTCGATCGTCTCGACGACCGCACCGCTCCGCTGCTCCCAGCCGCTGACCCCGTCGGGGCTCACGTACACGCCGAGGTTCGCGCGGCTCGGGCTGTCGGCCCCCATCCGCACACCGGCGAGGATCCCGCGCTCTCCCAGGGCGCACAGGGTCTGCACCGGCTCGAAGAGGCGTCCTTCGAGGCCGCGCACCGGCAGCCCGCCCGACGGCGAGGGCAGCTGGAGCGCGCTCTGGTCGCCCTCGCCGATGACCCGACCGACGCCGCCCTGGTGGGTGGCCACGAACATCTGCACGCCGCGCTGGAGCACCGCGTACGCCGTCCCTGCGTCCCAGGGCTTGCTGCCGATGTCCTCGCGCGACTCGCGCACCTTGTCCACGAGCGTCCACTGGGTCACCGAGCCGTCGGCGTTCATGTCTCCGTAGGCGACGCCCCGCCCGCGGGTGCCCGCCGAGTCCAGCCCCGCCCACAGCCGCGGCGCGCTCTCCCCGTCGACCTTGCGGTCCTCGACGGTCAGGCAGAGGGGGCGCAGGTCGTGGCCGATGGGCGGGAACGTGATGAAGCTGCGGTCGAACAGGCCGCTGCGGGTCATGAGGATGCGGTCGTCGAAGGCGATGTAGAGGACGTCCTCACCGCGCGGCGAGCGGCCCGTCGCGATGGCGCGGATGGCCTCGTTGCTGCCGATGCGCTGTCCTCGGCTCGTGAACTCCACGAGCTCCGAGGCCGCCCGGTCCTGGATCCGCACCTCCCGGAGGCCGCGGCTCGTGGCGAGGAGCAGGAGCTGGTCGTCGGTGCGCCGCTCGAGGAGCTCCATGCCGTGGAGCTGCCAGGGCTCTCCCTTGGTCAGGCGCCGCCACGACTCGCCGCAGTCCCGGCTCACGTGGATCTCCGACATGCGCCGTCCCTGGGCGTCCGTCGTCTCGATGACCGCGAACACCTGGCCGGCGTTGATGGCGGAGGAGACGACGCCGCGGCCCTCGCTGCCCTCGCCGACGGGGTGGGAGCCCTCCCAGGTCTGGCCGTCGTTCAGGGACCGGAAGATGCCGCCCTCCGCCGCCGCGAAGTAGGTGCGCGGCTGGTGGCGGTCCGGGTGGATGGCGAAGACCTCGCCCACATCCAGGTCGATGCGCATCGACGCGTCCGCGACGTAGTTCACGCTGGGGTTGCGCAGGATCACCTCGTAGATGTCGGACAGGAGCAGCGGCCGCTCGAAGGGCCAGCTCAGGGGCGAGATCTCGCTGTGCAGGGCGCGCTGGACGGCGTCGTGGACCTGCTGCGGATCGACGCCGGGGTGGACCCGCAGCCGCGCCCGGACCTTGACGTCCTTGTACCGGCACCAGGCGACCTCGGTGCGGGTGCCCAGGGGCTTGCGGGCGTCCAGGCTGCGCAGGATGCGCTCGCGCTCGAGGTCGGCGCCGTCGCCCCCGTCGGCGCGGCTCTCCAGATCGGCGCGGCGGACGTGGCCGTGGGCGCCACGGGCGTGGTCCGGGACGGCCGGCACGAGGGTGACCTCGACGGTGCCGGGGGCGGCGTGGACCCAGCGGTCGCGCTTCGCGGTGGCGGACGCGCGGGAGACCGAGCCGGAGGTGCGGAGGACCAGGGCTTCGTAGTCCTCGGACGTGACGACGCGGCGCAGCTCCTTGAGCTCCTGGGGGCCGCGCTGCATGGCGTTGGCCAGGGACTCCACGTCGCGTCCGCCCGTCGCCGGCCGGGGGTTGCTGACGGAGAAGCCGCCGGGGGTCGCGCCTCGATCGATGGTGCCGGGGCCCACGTTGCCGCGCCCGCCGCCGCCGCTCCAGGACTCCACGAGGACGCGCATGCCCTCGCCGGGGACCCGACCCCGGGGGACGGGGTGGGCCTCGAGGTCCGGGGGGAGGACCCGCAGACCAGCGGGGAGCGTCCACTCGTGGCCCGACTTGCGCACGACCACGTCGCGCCAGCCGGGGCGGACTGCGGGGTCGAGGCGCATCGTGATGACGAGCGAGCTGCCTGATGGGTCGACCGCGACGTTGGTCACCTCGACGCCCTCGCCCAGCTGGACCTCGGCGGCGGTGGAGAAGCGCTGGCTGCCGCCGGCGACATGGAGCGACGCCCGGGGCGAGCCGTCCGAGGCCCGGGAGACGGGGAGGATCTGCAGCCCGTCCCGGGTGGCGTCAGCGAACTGGAGCCGCGTCTCCGTCGAGTCCACGACGAGGCGCTGGACGGCGGGGGCGAACTCGATGACGCCGCGGACCCGGTCGAGGCGGAAGACCGGGTCGCCGGGTGCGGTGTCGGCGAAGGACTCCACCTCGCGCCAGCGCACGAAGGAGCCGCCGTCGAAGGCGAGGGCGCCCTCAGCGTCGTTCGTGTCCTCGACCCACAAGCGGAAGCTGGGCAGGTCGCGCAGGGGCGCGACGACCGGGACGCGCTCGGCGGGCAGGGGGACTGTCTGGCCCGGCATGCCCGTTCCGTGCCCCACGACGGCGGGGGGATGCAGGCGAGCGTGGTAGGCGCGGACCGTCCAGCCGTCCTCGCCCGCGCCGAGGACCGCGTCGGCGGCGGTGGTGAACGTCACCGGAGCGCCGCCGCGGCCCTTGGTGGAGAAGGTGGCGCCGCGGGGGATGGTCGGTCCGCCCCCCACGCCGGGCTCGTCGCGGGTGAGGCGCAGCTCCACCATCGCCGCCGTCGGCGGGGTGATGCGCACGCCGATGAGGTCGAGGAGCGCGATGTAGTGGAGCTCCGGCACGCGGTTGAGGCGGTACTGGAGCTGCTCGGTGAGGTAGGCGAACAGCTCGAGGAGCGTCACGCCGGGGTCCGACGGCGACAGGTCCTGCCAGTCGCCGCCGAGGTCGCGCACCCGCTGCTTGGCGGCGGCGATCATCTGGAAGGCGGTGCGGTCGTCGAGTTGGGGACGGGGCAGCTTCATCAGGACCCTCCCAGGTCGAGGTCGAGCTGGAACTCGCGGACGGCCGCCTCACCGCGGGCCCGGTAGCGGGCCCAGATGACGAGGCGGGAGGCGTCGTTGGGATCGGGGGCGGCGTCCACCATCTCGAGGACGACGCGGGGCTCCCACCGGCCGATGGCCTCGCGGATGTACTGGATGGCGAGGCCGGCGGTGGCGGGATCGTTGGGCATGTAGACGAGCTCGTGGAGGCGGGAGCCGTACTCGGGGCGGAGGACCCGCTCCCCGGGCGTCGTCGACAGGATCATGGCGATGGACTGGAGCAGGGCGTCCTCGGCGGTGCCGCACAGGGCGAGGCGGCCGAGGGCGTCGGCGGACAGGCCGGGGTCGGCGGCCTGCTCCGTCGGCAGGGACTCGAACCCCTCGGGGAAGGTGAAGTGAAAGGCGGTCATCGGCTCCTCACGTCTTCACGAAGTCGATGCGGGACCCGGACACGACGACGTTGCCGCCGGAGACGTGGACCTTGTCCTTCGCGGAGAGATCGAGGGCCCCGTCCGAGTGGAGGGTGACGCTAGAGCGGCCCATCTCGAGGTGGTTCCCGTGGCCGTCCTTCACCTCGATGGAGCCGCCGGAGCGGAGCAGGACGTGGCCGTTGCGGATGCGCAGGCGCGAGCCGCGCTTGAGGCGGAGCTCGAGGATGTCGTCGTCGTCGTCCACGAGGATGTGGTGGCCGGCGCGGGACATGAAGCCCTGCTTCGGGCGCGGAGCCTGCTCGAAGGGCTTGCCGGGGGTGTTGGCGCGGCTGTAGAGGCCGCCGAGGACGTAGCCGGCGTCCAGGCTCTCGGACTCGAGGATGACGAGGACCTCGTCCGCGACGTGGGGCGTCTGGAAGGAGCCACCCCCGTCGCCGGCCCCGGCGTGGACGACGCGGAGCCAGTCGGACTCGAGGTCGTCGCCGAGGGCCTCGTAGCGGACACGGACGCGCCCCCGGCGGTCGGGGTCGCCGGTGTCGGTGACGACGGCGGGGGTGCAGACGAGGGGGGCGGGGGTGGCGGCGACGTCGTCCAGCGGCGGGGCGCCGATCTCGAAGCGGGTGGTCCAGCCGTCTCGGGCGTCGACGGAGTGGAGCACCCGGTCGACGGTGTAGGTGCCTTCGTGAGGGCGGGCGACGCCGGTGAGGGTGACCCGTCCGCCGAGGGAGACGCCGCGCCAGCCCTCGGCGACGCCCTCGATGTGGAGCGAGCGGTCGGCGGCGCGGTCGAGGACGCCCTGGGCGAGCAGCTCGGCGTCGCGCTGCTCGGGAAGCGGGCGACGGTGGGTGCGCAGCGGGGCGCGCGGGGCGTCGGCGGGGCGACCGAGGTCGTCGCGTGTGGGGCGGTCGGCGGTGGCGACGCGGGCACGCTGGGCGTCGGCGTCCCAGGAGCGGGCTTCGACGGAGCCGGGCTGCCCCTCGGTGGAGCGGCGGACGTCGAGGGAGAGGAGGTCTTCGCCGAGGGCGAGGTCGACGGGGAGGCCCTCTCCAGCGCCGGCTCCGGTGAGGACGAGGTCCCGGCCGTCGAGGCGGAAGCGGCGGGCGACGGCGCGGCAGAGGCGGCGCACGAGGTCCAGGTCGGAGCCGCGGGCCTGGAGGACCGAGGGGTAGGTGCGGGCGGGGACGTCGCCCCGGATGGAGCCCACGACGCCCTCGGTGACGGTGCGGAGCGCGGCGCGCAGGGTGGGGGTGTGCTCGCCGATGCCCGACGAGCGGCGGCTCAGGCGGTGGAGGCGGTCGAGGCCGAGGACCTCGAGCTCGACGCCGCCGTCCGGGGAGTAGGACCAGTGGGCCTCGGTGCAGTCGAAGGTGCCGAGATCCTGGGGCTGGACGCCGTCGTCCACGCGGACGCGGAGCTCCTTCCCGGGCGGGATGGGCTCGTGAGGCTGGTCGAGCGGTGGGTCGGCGAAGTGGAGGGAGAGCAGGGCGGGGGCGTCCCAGGCGCGCTCCACCTCGACGCGGACGAGCGTCCCCAGGAGGGCGTCGGACAGGGGGGCGCCTTCGAGGTCGACGAGGACGCGGGGGACGGCGACGGCGCGGCTCACGTGGTCCCCCCGCGGGACGGCCGCGCTTCGGTGGACGTGGGCGGCGACGGCTCACGGGACGGGGCCTCGGTCTCGGCCTCGGGGGGCTCGGGGAGGGCCTCGATGGTGGGGGTCGACGGGAGCTCCTCGATGGCGGGGATGAGGAGCTCGGCGCCGACGGGGAGCTCGCCGGGGTCGTCGAGGTCGTTGGCCATGGCGATGAGGCGCCACTGCCACGAAGCGCCGTAGTAGCGGGCGGCGAGGCGGTCGAGGCGGTCGCCCTCCTGGACGACGTGGCGGATGGTCAGCACCGACGGGGTGAAGGGCCCGGCCTCGAGCTGCTGGGAGAAGGCCATGGCGCGCAGCCCAGCGCTGAGGAGCGAGCCGAGGTCCGGCCAGGGCAGCTCCTCGGGGGTCTCGGCGAGGCGGCGGAAGCGGATGTGGACCCAGGAGCGGAGCGGGGTGCCGTCGGGCTCGAAGCGGTCGAGGCGCTCGGACAGGGCCATGACGGCGACCGGGACATTCCAGGCCTTGCCCCAGAGGAAGCGGCCGCGGGGCAGATCCTTCTGGGGGCCGCGGTGATCCTGCGCGCCCTCGGCCATCTCCCACAGGGGACGGGTGAACTGGCGGACGTCGAGGCGCGGCGGGAGCGTGCCGGGCTGGACGGGCTCGGTCTGGGGCGCCTCGAGGATGGTCGTGTCGAAGAGGAGCTTCAGCGTGATGCGGGTCTCGCCGCCGCCGGTGAAGACGACGGGATCATCGCGCTCGCCGCGGCCCGAGAGGCGGGCGCCGCCGAGGGTGCGTCCGCGGATGCCGGAGACGCGCTCGAGGACGACCTGAGCCGGGTTGAACAGGAAGTCGATCCGGCGACCGGCGGCGGCGCCGCTCTCGATGAGCAGGGACGCGCGTTCCATCAGCCGTGCCTCCTACGCCGCCAGCGCGG
>Ga0213833_1000727_pt1 | contig 28524 bp, 21 predicted proteins | sample SWATP21_FD_160575 | JGI IMG/M metagenome (GOLD analysis project Ga0213833, IMG submission 160575) | Coastal seawater microbial communities from Marineland, Florida, United States - SWA TP2 #1 | ecosystem: Environmental > Aquatic > Marine > Coastal | place: USA: Florida | collected 2016-08-14 | reverse complement strand
TGAAGGGGGGGGGCGGCGCAACACGCAACACCTGGCACCGATGGGGGGGGGAGCTCAGAACCCGCCGCCGAAGAGGATGAGGGTCTCGCCGGCGTAGCTCTCGGAGCCCCGCGCACCGGCGATGATGTCGTCGACGCCGTCGCCGCTGATGTCGCCGAGGGTGACGCCGTAGAACCCGAGCTGTTCGTGGTCGGCGTCGCCATGGAGCACGAGGCTGGCGTCGGTGGCGTCGACGGAGCCACCCGAGCTGAACGGGCCATAGTAGAGATACGTGGCCCCGGCGTTGCTGCCGCCGGTCTCTTCGCCACCGGCCCCCACGAGCAGGTCGGCCAGGCCGTCGCCGTTGGTGTCGCCGACCGACAGCGAGCGGCCGAAGTAGTCGTAGTCGGCAGCGCCACCGAGCACGGTGTGGGCGGTGGAGGCCGCGATGTCGCCGGACCAGCCGGAGCCCGAGCCAGCGAAGACATAGACAGCGCCGTCGTTGTCGTCGCCGTAGTAGGCCCACACGAGCAGGTCGTCGTAGCCGTCGCCGGTGAGGTCGCCGGACGTGACGGAGCGGCCAAAGTACTCGCCTGCGCCTTCGCCGATGAAGTTGACGTCGGCGTCGGCAGTGGAGCGGGCGCCGGTCGTGGCGGACCCGGCGCCATAGTAGACGTAGGCCGCGCCTCGGTCGGCGTTGGCCTCTCCATAGGCCCCGACGGCGAGATCGACGTAGCCATCGCCGTTATAGTCGGCACTTCCGGCGAAGCTGGTGAAGAAGCCCACGAAGTGGGACGCGCTGGCGCCATAGATCTGGAGGTCGGCGCTCGCCACCGACGACCCGGAGAGCGACGTGCCCCCGTAGTAGATGAACAGGGAGCCCGAGCTGCCGCCGTGGTCGTCGTCGAAGGGTGCGCCCAGGCCGATGTCGGCGTAGCCGTCGCCGTCGAGGTCGCCGAGGCCCCGCACGCCGTGGCCCAGGTCGTCGTAGTCGGACAGCCCCGTGAAGGTGTGCGCGACATCGCCGATGGCCCCGGAAGCGAGCGCCGAGGGGCCGCCGTAGACGAGGTAGGCGGCCCCGGCGTAGTTGTTGTAGCGGTAGCCTCCGGCGAGGAGGTCGTGGTAGCCGTCGCCGTTGACGTCTCCAGCATCGGCGACGTCGTAGCCGAGGAAGACCTCGGCCTCGCCAGCGGAGAGCAGGGTGGTGGCGTGGGTGTCGAGGTGGGAGGTGGACCCGACGAGCCCGTTGAAGATGGCCACCTGGCCGGCATCTTCGCCGTCGCCGTCGTCGTAGGGAGCGCCGACAACCAGCTCGTGTGTGCCGTCGCCGTCGAGGTCGATGGTGGCGACCTGGCGCCCGGCTTCGTCTCCTGCGGTGGTTCCGCGGATGGTGTGGTCGACGTCGGCGGGGGTGAACGTGCCGGTGACGGTGCACTCGGGCGACGGACCGCCGCAGTCGTTGTCGATGCCGTCTCCACACACCTCGGGGGCGTCGGGATGGACGGTGTCGCTGGCGTCGTCGCAGTCATCGGCATTGGCGACGTAGCCGGAGGGTAGGGTGCAGGCGGAGGTGGCGGTGTGGGCATCGCCGTAGCCGTCGCCGTCGTGGTCGAGGAAGAAGGTGGTGCCGGTGGTGGTGTCGACGGAGTCGTCGGCGTCGTCGACCAGGGTGTCGCAGTCGTTGTCGTCGCCGTCGCAGACCTCGGGGGCGTCGGGATGGATGGCGCTGTTGGTGTCGTCGCAGTCGAGGCCGTTGGCGGTGGTGCCGGAGGGCGCTTCGCATGCCGCCGCTGCGGTGGTCGCGTCGCCGAAGCCGTCGCCGTCGAGGTCTGCGTACCAGGTGGGCGCATCTGCGGCGTCGGAGGGGTCGGTGGCGCCATCGCAGTTGTTGTCGATGCCGTCGCAGATCTCGGTGGCGGCGGGGTTCACGCTGGCGTTGGTGTCGTCGCAGTCGACATCGGCCGGGTGTCCATCGCCGTCTGCGTCGATGGGGTCTTCGCCGCCGGGTTGGTGGGGGTCTTCGCCGGTATCGGTGGGGGTGGTGCCATCGGTGCCGGTGTCGTCTTTGGTGGGGTCGCAGGCCAGCAGGACGACGGGCAAGCAAAAGGCGGTCCAGGAGGGACGCATGGGGGCTCCGGAGACGCGCCGCAGCGGACGCGCAGGTGGGTGGTGTTGGGGCCCGCCTCAGGTGCGGGCGTCCGACCCGGCTTGTGCGCGCACGCTCGGACGGAGCTGTGGTGGGACCTCGCCAGAGCCCACACGCAACAGCCATGAGGTCGGACACGCAGCACCGTACTGTAGTCCGAGTCCACCCTCTATCCCCGGACTCTCAGCCGCACATCGAGTTGACCGGGGCGCACCACGCCTGGCAGCAGGGGGGGGGGTGGGCGCAACACGCAACACCTGGCACGGAAGGGGGGGGCGGCGCAACACGCAACACCTGGCACTGGTCCCTGACGGTGACGCATGTCGATGGTGCATGGGCGGATTCGGATGGGTCCCCTCACCTTCATGCGGCGAGTGGGCTACCCGGGGGCCATGTTCGACCCCAAGCACCCCATCGTCCGCATGCTGGCCACCTACGCGTGGCCCCACCGCTGGAGCTATGCCGCCGGCTTCGCCATGTTGGCCGCCACCAACTGGCTGTCGGTGGAGATTCCGGTGCGCATCGGCGATGCCATCGACCACTACGCGACAGGCACAGACCCCCTGCCCACGATTCTGATGGTGGGTGCGATGGGGGTGGCGGTGATTGTGGTGCGCACGCTGTCGCGGGTGCTGGTGTTCAACCCCGGGCGGTCGGCCGAGTATGCCCTGCGCCGCGACCTCTTCGGGCACCTGCTGGCGCTGCGACCGGCCTTCTACGCCAGCCGGCAGACCGGCGACATCATCAGCCGCGCCAGCTCCGACATCACCTTTGCACGCGTGCTCACGGGCTTTGGGGTGATGCAGGCGGTGAACGTGACTCTGGCGCTCACGCTCACGTCGTGGAAGCTGCTGTCGCTGTCGGTGGTGCTCACGCTGTGGGCGGTGGTGCCGATTGTGGTGGGGCTGGTGGTGGTGCGCTTCGGCATCCAGCGCATCTTCATGCTGCACAAGCAGTCGCAGGAGCAGCTGTCAGCGCTGTCGGACCACATCCTGGGCAGCTTCCAGGGCATCGCCACGATTCAGGGCTTCAACGCGGAGCCCCGCTTCGAAAAACGGCTGGACGAGCTGGACCACGACCTGTTCTGGACCCGCTTCCAGGCGGCGGGCATCAGCGCGGTGGCGTTCCCGGCGCTCACGCTGGCAGGCAGTGTGTCGGTGTTCACGCTGCTGTTCATCGGCGGACCGATGGCCATCGAAGGCACCCTCTCCGTGGGCAACCTGGTGGCCTTCCAGGGCTTGTTGTTGATGCTGCTCGCGCCCCTGCGGTCGATGGGCTGGATGCTCACGATTTTCCAGCGTGGCCGGGTGTCCCTCGAGCGCATCTTCGACCTGGTGGACGCCCCGGTCGAGCGGCCCGAAGGGGATGCGCCGGTCCCCGTTCCCGCGGGCCATGGGCTGGGCTTTCGGGTGGACGACCTCACCTTCGCCTACCCCGACGCCCCCGGTCAGACGGTCCTGAACAACGTGTCCGTCGATATTCCTGGAGGATCTGTGGTGGGGCTGTTCGGACGCACGGGCAGCGGCAAGTCCACGTTCATCCGCCTGCTCACGCGGGCCTACGACCCTCCTTCCGGGTCTGTGTTCGTGGGCGCACCGGGGCAGGCAGCCGACACCGACGTCACCACGGTCGACCTGCACGCCTGGCGCAAGCGGCTGGCGGTCGCTCCCCAGCGCCCGTTCCTGTTCAGCGACTCCATCGGCGAGAACATCGAAATCAGCGCCCGTCCCACCGATCTGGCCGTGGAGGGGAGCCAGGCGGTCGACCAGACCCGACGCGACCGGGCCGCCACCCTCGCCGCCCTCGACCCCGACCTCGCCGTGCTTCCCGACGGCATCGACACCGTGGTGGGCGAGCGCGGCATCATGCTCTCGGGGGGGCAGCGTCAGCGAGCAGCCCTCGCCAGAGCGCTGTACAAACAAGGCGACATCATCGTGCTGGACGACGTCCTGAGCGCAGTCGACCACGAGACGGAACACCACCTGGTGAACGCCCTGTCCACCCTCGGTGAAGCCGGTGCACGGCCCACCACATTCATCGCCAGCCATCGCTTGAGCGCTCTGCGGCACGCCGACCTGGTGCTGGTCTTCGACAGTGGCGCGCTGGTCGACCAAGGCAGCCACAGCGAGCTGGTGGACCGACCGGGCCCCTACCGCGAGACCTGGCTGGCCCAGCGCCCCGAAGGCGCGGCGGAGGTGGCGTCATGAGCGCACCCGAACAAACGCCTGCGGTCGAGCGGGCAGAAGGCTCCGACCTCCAGCTGCTCACCCGCCTGTGGCAGTACGTGAAGCCCGACTCCTGGACCATCGCGGTGGCGTTGGTGCTCACCCCGGTGATTGCGGGGCTCTCGCTGGCCCAGCCCGCACTGCTGAAGACGGCCATCGACGACCACATCGTGCCGGGAGAGGTGGCGGGGCTGCGCGGCGTGGCCCTGATGTACCTGGGGGCGGTCGCGGCGGCCTATCTGACCGAAGCCCTGTACACGCTCGTGCTGGCGTGGGGCGGCCAGCGCACGATTGTGCGACTGCGCGCGGCTCTGTACCGCCACTCGATTCACCTGGCCCAGCGCTTCTTCGACCGTCAGCCCGCCGGAAAGCTGCTCACGCGCCTCACGAGCGACGTGGAGAGCCTGGGCGAGAGCCTGCAGGCCGGCGTGGTCACCATCGTGCTCGACATCTTCCTGATTGTGGGGATTGTGAGCGCCATGGTGGCCTTCGACTGGCAGCTCACGCTCGCCCTGCTGCTGCTGGCCCCTCCCCTGCTGGGCACGGTGGAGTTCTGCCGCCGGAAGCTGCGTGAGCTGTACCTCGTGACCCGCGAGACGCTGGCCGACGTGAACGCCTTCATGGCCGAGCGTGTGGACGGTGTGGGTGTGGTGCAGCTGTTCGGCGCCGAGGACCGCACAGCCGCTCGCTTCGACCGCCGCAACGCGAAGTACCGCGACGCCACCCAGACGGCGAATGTGTACGACGCCCTGATGTTCGCCCTGGTGGACGGTGCCGAGCGCATCTTCACCGCCGCCCTGCTGCTGTGGGGCACGGGCCATGTGGCGCCTTACCTGGGCCTCGATGCCACGCCGGCGTCGGTGGGCCTGCTGGTGGCGTTCATGGACTACCTGGCCCGCCTCTTCCGGCCGCTGCGCGAGCTGTCGGGCAAGGTGACGGTCATCCAGCGGGCAGTGGCGGCGCTGTCGAAGGTGTTCTGGCTGCTCGACGAACAGGACCGCATCTCTGAAGGCTCTGCGCAGCCGCCCGAGCGGGCCGGTCACATCACCCTGCGCGACGTCTCTTTCGCGTATCGTGCCGACTCCGACGACGTCCTGAAGGGCATCTCGCTCGACATTCGCCCGGGCGAGTCGGTGGCGGTGGTGGGGTCTTCCGGGTCGGGCAAGACCACCCTCACCCGCGTGCTGGACCGCTCGTACGACGGCTACCGGGGCTCGATTCTGGTGGATGGGGTGGAGCTGTCCGACATCGCACCCGACGACCTCCGCCGGCGGGTGGCCAGCGTGCGCCAGGACATCCACGTGTTCCAGGCCTCGCTGCGGTTCAACGTCGACCTGGGCAACCCCGAGATCCCCGATGAACAGCGGGAACGCGCGGTGGATGTGGTGCACGCCCGCGGCTTCGTCGACCGCCTGGGCTGGGACAAGGAGCTCAAGGAACGGGGCGGCGACCTGTCCGTGGGCGAAGGCCAGCTGCTCACGTTTGCGCGCACGATGGCCCACGACCCCGACTTCATCATCCTCGATGAAGCGACGGCCTCGGTGGACAGCCTCACGGAAGGCCAGGTGCAGGACGCCATCGCCCACATCCTGGAAGAGAAGACGGTGCTGGTCATCGCGCACCGCCTGTCCACCATCCAGAGCTGCGACCGCATCGCGGTGATGGACAAGGGCCACATCGTGGAGGTGGGCAGCCACGGCGAGCTGATGGCGCTGGGAGGACGCTACGCGGCGCTGGTGGAGGCCGGCCAGAAGGTGGTGGACACCGCAACAGCGTGATGACACGGCCGTCGCGGGTGGTGAATCGAGGCGCTATACCGATGGGTATGCGCGTCCCACCGCGGTGCAGGGGCGCAGGAGTCACCATGGACCCCATCGTCCGTCCCACCACGGTTCTCATTCTGGGTGTCGGCCTGTTCGTGTCCGGCTGCAGCCTGCTCGAGAAGGAATTCGAGACGGGCCGCAGCGTGGAGTCGGACCTGGGCGAGGGCCTGGGCACCGACACCGGCGACACCGACAACTCTGGCGGACGCCCCGGCAGCGACGGCACCGACCCCGGCGATGATGGTGGCGACGACGGCGGGGACGACAGCTCGGGCGGCGACGACGGCGGCGATGATGGTGGCGACGACGGCGGCTCGGGCTCGGGCTCGGGCACCGGCGAAGACACCGGCGAGCCGGAGCGCGTGGACTGCACCCCCGGGGTGGTCCCGGCCGTGGGCAACCTCGACACCTGCGTGAGCGACGTCCTGTCGTGCGGCAGCTCGGTGGTCACCACCACGCAAGGTGGCAACTCGGTGATGAACGTCGAGGACTACGTGTCGTGGTACTGCCTGCCGCTCCCCGACGGCGACTACAACGGCCCCGAGCGCACCTTCAACGTCACGGTGCCGGCCGGTCAGTCCGCCACGTTCACCCTCGAGGCCCCCTGCGACGAGCTCGACATCTTCGCGCTGCGCTGGGAGCTGTGGCAGTCCAACGACCAGTGCCCGGACTACGGCCACTCGGTGCTGGAGTGTGAAGCCGACGACAGCCGGGATGGCGGCGAGATCACGGTGTACGCCGACTCCACGCGCGACACCAACTACCTCGTGATGATCGATGGTCCGGACGGCGAACAGCAGCCCTTCGCCCTCGACATCACCTGCGAGTAGCCTCCGAATACGGCATCCTACAAGCGGTGTGGGGGATTTCGCCCTCGCACGGTTGAGCGGCCCGTTATCGGCGCAGGACAGTGCGCCGGGGCTGCCAGGTGCACCGGAGGAGACCCCCAATGCGGCGAATCGCACTCGCTTTCATCCCGCTCTCGCTCGCCCTGATGGCTGGCGGCACCGGATGTGTGGTCAACCTGGACAAGGGAAGCGACACTGCCGATGGCTCGGGCAGTGGCTCGGGCAGCGGCAGCGGCAGCGGAAGTGGGTCGGGCAGCGGCTCCAGCGGTGAGCCCGGCGGCAGCGAGACCCCCAACTGGGCCGACCTCGACATCGACTGCGACGCCCCGGTCGACGACCTCACCTGGGACTCCAGCACCTGCATCGCCAATGAGCTGGAGTGCGGCGACTCGATTGTGGCCACCAACGTGGGCGGCCCGTCCACCCTCGATGGCGGGGCCTATGCCAGCTTCTGGGCATGTGCGGTGGTGGGCACCGACTCGTACACGGGCAGCGAGCAGCACTTCTACTTCACGCACCCGGGCACGGGCTACATCCGCATCGGCCTCGACAGCCCCTGCGAAGACCTGGACCTCTTCGCGGTGCGCTTCGACGGCGGCAGCTGCCTGCAGGAAGGCATCTCCATCGTGGAGTGCGACGGCCAGGTGAGCTCGGGCGGTGGCTGGTTCTACATCTGGAACAACGAACCCGCGGGCTACGTGATTGTGGTCGACGGGGCCAACGGCGAGACGGGACCGTATGGCGTCACCGTCAACTGCGACGACTACGACCCATTCGCCGGGTAGGCACTCCGGGGGGACGATGCAGACCCGCTCACGCAACCGCTGGTGGACGGCCTGGGCATTCCTGGCGAGCTCCGCGTGCATCATCGAGCTCAACAAGGGCTCCGACTCGGCCAGCTCAGGCGAGGGCGAAGGTGAAGGGGAAGGCGAAGGGGAAAACACCCCGAACTGGGCCGACCTCGACATCGACTGCGACGCCCCGGTCGACGACCTCACCTGGAACGAGAGCACCTGCATCGGCGCGGAGCTGGCGTGCGGCGACTCGATTGTGGCCACGAACGTGGGGGGTCCGTCGATGCTGGATGGCGGGGCCTACGCGAGCTTCTGGGCGTGTGCTGTGGTGGGCACCGAGTCGTACACGGGCAGCGAGCAGCACTTCTTCTTCGAGCACCCGGGCACGGGCTACGTGCGCATCGGCCTGGACAGTCCCTGCGAAGAGCTCGACATCTTCGCGGTGCGCTTTGACGGTGGTACCTGCCTCCAGGAGGGCTTCAGCATCCAGGAGTGCGACGGGAAGACCGACGCCGGCGGCAGCTGGTTCTACATCTGGAACAACGAACCCGCTGGCTATGTGATTGTGGTCGATGGTCCGAACGGCGAGACGGGGCCGTATGGCGTCACCATCAACTGCGACGACTACGACCCGTTCGCGCGGTGAGCGGGCGCTGATCAGTCGAAGCGGGCGGACACTTCGCGGCAGGACCGGAACTGGCGGTCGAGATGTTCCCGGTCGACGAGCTTGGCCAGACGGCGGCCGAAGCCGGCGAGCTCGCTGGACTTGCAGTGCTTCTGGAGGGCCTTGCCCCAGGTGGTCTTCACGCCCACGCCCTTGCAGCGGGTCTTCCAGGCATCGTAGTCGCAGCGGCGCTTGCGGCAGTCGAGCACGGCGTTGCAGAAGCCATCGAGCTCGGTGAGTTCGTCGTCGGTGATGGGGACGTTGGGGTTGTCGTAGCTGCGCTTGGGCGGCGGCGGAGGCGGCTCGTCGGCCTTTTCCTTGGCGGCGGTGTCACCCCCGGACGCGGCCGGCCCGCTGCAGGCAGGGGTGACCGCCAGCAGGGCGAGTCCGAGCGCGGCCCCGGACAACAGCCGAGCGAAGTGGTTGGGCATCGATGGCCTCCTCGGGTCATGGTACCGCAGCGGTGACGGGCGGTGGCGTACACCCCCTTCATCGGATTCTGGAGGCGGCTGCGCGAGGGTGGGAAGGCACTCGGAGGCGTCACGGGATGTCAGTGAAAGGGCGCTGTTGGGTCGACGGCCGAATGGACTGCGCTGAACGGCGTCGGGGAGGGCGCACCGGCGGTCGGACGCGGACCCGACGGTGGACCCTCTCTTGAACGTTCGGTGGCCCCTGTGGACCCCCGTTGTGCCCGTCCGACCGCCGGTTTTCCCATGTCTGGGCGCCCTCAGGCCAGGCGGCCGCCCGGCCCCTTTGGACCACCGAGCAGCTCGATGTCGACGAAGCGGTTGTGGGCGTCGAACCGCACCCGGAAGACACCGAGCACACCATCGGGCGTGACGTACTTCTGGAGCACGCGGGCCGGAAACTGGACGCGCCGACCATCGAGGGCGGTGGCACGGACGCTCTTGACCTGGCCTCGGTAGTACGGAAGCCACTGGTCGGCCGAGATGGCCAGCGGAATCACGACGGTCTGCATGCGCGCAACGTACCGCGGACGGCGCGAGGGCTCCAGCGGGGCGCGGCTTCGGTTCGGGGGGTGGATGCGATACAACGGGGGGGTCGAAGATGGTGGAGGCGTGGATGGCGACGACACGGCGGCGTGTGCTGCAGCTGGGCTTGGGTGGCGGCATGCTGCTGGCGGCCGGCACCCTGGGGCTGGCCCTACAGCCCGGTCTCACCCGCGAGCCGCCCGCCGAGCTGGCCGTTCTCGACGCAAAGACCTGGACGGTGCTGGCGGCGGTGGCCGAGACGTTGTGCCCGGCTTCGGGGCCGTCGACGGATGCACTGGATGTGGCCACCCGGGTGGACACACAGCTCGGGCGGATGCACCCGGCCGACGCCGCCGAGGTGGTGCTTGGGCTCACGTTGCTGGAGAACGGCCTGGTGGGGCTGTTCTTTGGCGGTGGGTTCCGGCCGTTCACGCAGAGCACCCCGGTCCAGCGCGCGAAGGTGCTCGAAGGCTGGCGCGCGAGCTCGGTGCCCGACCTGGTGAAGGCCTACAAGGCGATTCGTGGGCTGGTGGTCACGGCGTTCTACAGCCACCCTGCGGCGTACGTGGCGAGTGGGTACCCGGGGCCGCCCAACTTTGGACAGGGGGGTGCCCCTGCGATCCAAGCCAAGCAGGTCCCCTCCCCCACCCCCGATGCAGAGACGGACGAGGTGCCCGGATGAAGGGTCGCATCACCCAAGGCAAGGACATCACGGCGGATGTGGTCGAGACGTGCGACGTGTGCATCATCGGCTCGGGTGCAGGGGGCGGTGTGCTGGCTGCGGGTCTTGTGGCGCGTGGTCTCGACGTGGTGATGCTCGAGGCGGGCGGCTACCACACCCGCCGCGACTTCAACCTGCATGAAGAGACGGCCTTCCCGATGCTGTACCAGGCACGGGGCACCCGCGCGACGGACGACCTGGCCATCAGCATCCTCCAAGGCCGGAGTGTGGGCGGTGGCACCACCATCAATTGGACCACCTGCTTTCGCACGCCCGACCGCATCCTGCGACACTGGGCCGAACACCACGGCCTGGAAGCGCTGACGGCCGCGACGCTCGACCCCCACTGGGAAGCGATGGAAGCGCGCCTGAACATCCACGCCTGGCCGGAGCCGCTGGCCAATGCGAACAATCGCAAGCTGCTGGATGGGTGTCGGAAGCTGGGTTGGGAGGCCGCTCCGTTGCGTCGCAACGTGAAGGGCTGTGCCAACTCGGGCTACTGCGGGATGGGCTGCCCGGTGGACGGCAAGCAGTCTCAGCACGTGACGAGCATTCCCGATGCGGTGGACGGCGGGATGCGGCTGTACGCCGACGTGGAGGTGCGCCGGCTCGAGCACGACGGCAAGAGAATTGCGGCGGTGCATGGGGTGGTGATGGAGCGGGGCCGCGACCGCGACACGGCGCACGCGGTGACGGTGAAGCCCAAGGTGGTGGCCTTGTGTGGGGGGGCCATCAACAACCCGGTGCTGTTGCTTCGCTCGGAGCTGAACCCGAACGGTCGGGTGGGCTTGCGCACGTTTCTGCATCCGGTGGTGGCGCTGGCCGGCATCTATGAAGACGAGGTGGCGCCCTACTATGGTGCGCCTCAGTCGATCGGCTCACACCACTTCATCGACCGTGGCCCCGACAAGATGGGGTACTTCCTGGAAGCGGCGCCGATGCATCCGATGCTGACGGCGTCTGCGGCGGGGGTGTTCGGGGCGGAGCTGGACGAGCTGATGCGGAAGCTGCCGAACATCAGCGGGTTGTTGGCGCTGCATGTGGACGGGCTGCTGCCCGGAGACGAGGGGGGCACGGTGACGGTTCGGCCGGATGGTCGTCCGGGGATTGCATACCCGGTGCGGCCAGCCCTGGTGGAGGCGATGCGCGAGAGCCACATGAGCCTGGCGCGCGTGCACCTTGCGGCGGGGGCGAAGAAAGTGGGGACGCTACACAAGCGGCCGCTGCAGATACGGTCGGAGGCGGACCTCGCTACACTGGAGAAGGCGCCGTATGGGGCGATGGAGCATGCCATCTTCACGGCGCATCAGATGGGCGGGTGTGCGATGGGGTCGGATGTGGAGAATAGCGTGGTAGACGTCAATCACAGGCATCATACGGTGGGGAATTTGTTTGTGGTGGATGGGTCTGTGTTGCCGACGGCGTTGGGGGTGAATCCGAGCCACACGATCTATGGGTTGGCGCATCGGGCGCGGGATTTGGTGGCGGGGGCGGTTTGAGGGGGGGGGAGGGCTCTCTGGGGGCCCCCTCCGACCGCTTCGCGGCCACCTCCCCCTGGAAGGGGGAGGACTTTGGGGGCTGGAGGTGGTACTAAGTGGGCCCCCTCCGACCGCTTCGCGGCCACCTCCCCCTGGAAGGGGGAGGACTTTGGGGGGGGTGGTACTGAGTGGGGCCCCCTCCGACCGCTTCGCGGCCACCTCCCCCTGGAAGGGGGAGGACTTTGGGGTGGAAGGCTCTGTTGGGGGCCCCCTCCGACCGCTTCGCGGCCACCTCCCCCTGGAAGGGGGAGGACTTTGGGGGCTGGAGGTGGTACTAAGTGGGCCCCCTCCGACCGCTTCGCGGCCACCTCCCCCTGGAAGGGGGAGGACTTTGGGGGGGCTGGATGTGGTACTGAGTGGGGCCCCCTCCGACCGCTTCGCGGCCACCTCCCCCTGGAAGGGGGAGGACTTTGGGGGGGCTGGGGTTCCGAGGGGAGGCCTGTTGTGCCTATGGGTTGGGTCGGTCTCGACCGAGTCGTTCGGAGCGTGAGCGTCAGCGAACAAAGCGACGAATCTGGTGCGCACCCATCGATTGGTCGTCCCCGGAGCCCATCGAACCCCAGACCCGACAGCTGGCCCGGGATGAGGCACCAGGCTTCGAACCTTGCGATGTGTTGATTGGCGGCACCGGGCCTGCATAGGGGGTCCAGGGGGACGTACGAAGTAGTCCCCCGGCCGGAGGGGCCCGGGGAGGACGGAGTTCTCCCCGGAAAACAGGGGGTGTCTGGGGGACGGAGTCCCCCGCTGATGCACGAGCAGTCTGCCTGGAGCGAACCTCGACCGAGGACAGGGTGCTCTGTCGGTGGAGCGGGGGATGTCTCTGGGTAGTGGTGCCGAGTGGGCCCCCTCCGACCGCTTCGCGGCCACCTCCCCCTGAAGGGGGAGGACATCGGCGTTCTCACCGGAAGTCGTCCGGCTGGAGGGACGCGGTGGCCACTTGTGCAGGTAAAGGACCTGATGGGGGGTGGGGGGCCTCACGGGATGGTGAGTTCGAGGTCGATAGAAAACCACGCGTACTCGCCGTCGTAGGGGTGCGGGCTGCCGTAGGTGTAGTCCCAGTCGCGGGCGTACCAGACGGTCTGGGTGGTTGGGTCGTACGAGAGGGACGCCGGAGCCTCGACGCGGGTCCACTCGGCGGAAGCGGTGTCGTAGGTCAGCCAGCCTGTGCCGTAGAAGGGGTCCAGGTAGCCGAAGGTCTGGCGGTAGGGGTCGAGCCAGGTGCAGTCTTCCGGCGCACCCGAGAGCAGGATGGCTTCGTGCCACTCGGCGGTGAGCTCGAAGTCGCAGCCGGGGCAGTCGGAGGAGCCGAAGGCGAGCCCGGGGACGGTTTGGGTCCATTCGACCGTGCAGAGGCTGCTTCCGGAGAGGAAGCGCTCCCGTCGGGTGCGCTCGGGCCAGCACTGTTCGTCGACGCGGCCGTCGCAGTTTTCGTCGATGTGGCTGCCGCACTCCTCGGGGAGGTCGGGGGCGATGGCGGGATTGGTGTCGTCGCAGTCTCCGTGGGCGCGTGCGAGGAAGGGGCCCGGGGTGCAGTGGCCTTCGCTGTCTTGGGCGCCCCACCCGTCGTTGTCGGCATCTTCGAACCACAGCACGCCTTCGTCGACCCGGCCGTTGCAGTTGTTGTCCACGCCGTCGCAGACTTCGGTGTGGTGCCGCCGGGGGTCGGTGTCGTCGCAGTCGTCGAGGTTGGCCACGTAGCCGTCGGGTTGGGTGCAGGCGGTGAGGCGCTTGTGGACTGTGCCGGTGCCGTCGCGGTCGGCGTCGAGGTACCAGGCGGTGTGGAGGCCTTCGTCGATGGCGCCGTCGCAGTCGTTGTCGAGGCCGTCGCAGATCTCGGGGCCAGACGGGGTGCACCTGGCCGAGAGGTGGGGCTCGGACGGGGACGCGCAGGCGCTCCAGATGCAGCAGGGCAGCAAGAGGCGGGTGGCGGTCATTGGAGGAGGGCGTCGCGGCAGGTGGGGATGAGGTGGCTGCGCGCGTGCTGGCGGACCGCGTGCCGGACGGATGGTGGGAGGATGCCGTACGGCTGGAGTCGGTGGGCGGAAGGGGGGTCGGGGATGATGGGATCGACGCGTGCCAGGGCATCTTGGATGGTGTCGCGCACGAGGGGGCGGAGGGTGGGGTCGACGGTGAGGCCCCAGCGCACGAGGCGCCACGCAAACGCGGCATGACGGGTTTCGTCGGTGGCGATGCGCTGGAGGGCAGCCTGGATGGCGGGCACGCGGCAGGCACGGTGCATGGCGTGGGCGGTGGCGGCGGAGAGGGTCTCGGTGATGCAGCCTTCGCGGATGGTGTCGGTGAGGACGTGGGCGAGGGTGGGGGCCGGGAAGGCGTTGTGGAGGTCGAGGGGACCGGGCCGGACGGGGCTGCCGCCAAGGGTGCTGGCGATGCCGAAGCACAGCTGGGCGTGGTGGACTTCGTCGGCGGCGGCGCGCTGGGCGGCCTGGACGAGGGCGGGCGGGGCGCCGAGGGCGAGCAGCTGGAGGGCGAGCCGTGCGAAGGAGGCCACGGCGGCGTGTTCGTTGCGGCCGATGTGGGTCCAGGCGGAGACGAGCGCGGATGGTGCGGGGGCGGCCTGGACGGGTGCGCGTCGGTGGGCGCGGTGGACGGTGAAGGGCCGGCCGTCGCCGCAATACTGTTCGTCGGGCGAGATGGTGGTGACGTAGCAGCAGGTGTCTTCGATGGCGGGGTCGGGGCCACAGCTGACCTCGGCAATCCAACCCCACGCCCAGCAGGGGTCGGGGTACCCGAGGATGTCTTCGACTTCGTCGTCGAGCCGCGGACTGCAGGGGCAGGGCTGGCCTTCGGGGGGCTCCCTGCAGACGAGCCAGGACTCGCCGGGGTAGGCGAGGATGCGGTCGGCGTCGGCGGCTCGGACGACGGGCGCGGTGGGGCAGGTGTCGAAAGCGGTGGCGCACGCGCCGGTGTCGCGGCCCACGGTGGGGCCGGTGGGGAGACAGGCGGTGCTCAGCGCAGCCAGGATGTGGCCGAGCAGCTGTCGTTCGCCACCACGCACGGTCCCTCCGGTGAGGATGCAGTGTACATGGGGCCGGCCGGAGGCGGGCCCGCTTGCGCCAGCGGGCGGGAGGGCCGCGGAGCGGGTGTTCGCAGGTGCGGCCGCCGGACGCCCGCTTGCGGGTGGGCGGTGGCCGGGGCTGCGGGCACGGAGGCGCCCCCGGGGAGACCGTCGAAGGCGGCGCCGACATGGGGCGGCGGGCCGCTTGCGGCCGGGCGCGCTGTGGCGGTGGCGACGCGGGGCGGCGGGCCGCTTGCGGCCGGGCGCGCTGCGGACCCTTCGGCGGGCTCCACGGGTTCTCGGGCGCCGACCCCGGGAGCACGCGGTGGCCGGTCGACCGAAGGGAGACGGGCCAGGCGCCCAGAGCAGCGCGTGCTGGGAACTTCTTGGAGAAAGGTTCAGGCGGCGCGGGCGGCGTTTTCGGCGAGGAGCTCGGCGATGCGGACGCGGGCGACGGGGGGGAGGTCGTGGCCGAGGCCGTCGATGACTTCGAGCCGGGCGTTGGGGATGCACCGGGCGGTGTGGCGGCCGGCGCGGGTGGGGACGAGGCGGTCTTCGGAGCCGTGGATGACGATGGTGGGGAGGTCGAGGTGGGCGAGCTGGCGGTCGCGGCTGCCGGAGGCGAGGATGGCGGACCACTGGCGGAGGAAGCCGGCGGGGTTGGCGCCGCGGTCGAAGGCGGCACGGCCCCGGGCGCGGACTTCGTCCCAGTCCTGTTCGTAGGCGGGGCTGCCGATGTTTTTGTAGAGGCGCACGAGGTGTTCGCCAGCTTGGTCGCGGGTCTGGGGGCCGGGGGCGAGGAGTGCGGCGTAGGCGCGGGGGTCGCCGATGGAGTGGCGGCGGGCGCCGGTGGTGGAGTGCATGGAGGCCAGGCTGCGGACGCGTGTGGGGTGGTTGATGGCGAGGCACTGGGCGACCATGCCCCCCATGGAGATGCCGGCGATGTGGGCGGACTCGAGGTCGAGAGCATCGAGCAGGAGGGCGGTGTCGTCGGCCATGTCCCACAGGGTGTAGGGGGCGCGGACGGACAGGCCGGCGAGGGCGCGGGAGAGGGCGACCATGGGGGCGGGGGGCCGCAGGTGGTCGAGCCAGGTGGACTCGCCGACGTCGCGGTTGTCGAAGCGGATGACCTGGTGGCCGCGGTCGACGAGGACCTGGATGAACTCATCGGGCCAGAAGACCATCTGGGCGCCGACGCCCATGATGAGCACGATGGGGTCGCCTTCGCCGTGGATGTCGTAGGCGAGGTCGACGCCGGGGCGGATGGTCACGCTGGGCATCGCTGCCTCCGGTAGTAGAGGGAAAGGAGCGGGAGGAATGCGAGGGACGCCGGGGCGGCGGCGGAGTTGCAGCCCCCCTTGGACTCGCCTTCGTGGGGGTTGGAGGCGGTGGGCTCGGGCTCGGGCTCGACACAGTCGGGGTCGATGTCGCCGTAGGTCTCGCAGATGGGGTCGCAGGTGCCGTCGCCGGCCATGCCGTTGGCCACGCAGATGTCGCGGGTGCCGTGGACGGCTTCGATCTGGTCGAAGAGCCAGTCGAGGGCGATGTCGATGCGCTGGGAGCCGGAGCGGTTGCGGCAGGCGGCGTCGCCCCAGGAGTGGACGCCCCACTGTTCCCAGCGGCCGTCGACGAAAGCGACCTGTGGGCCGCCAGAGTCGCCGGAGCAGACGGTGGCGCCGTCGGGGTTGCTGCGGCTGAGGCTGATGAGGAATTGGTCGTCGAGGGAGTCGAGCGTGAGGGTGGCGGACTTCTTGGTGCCGTCGGTGCTGGTTTCGTCGAGGCCGAAGCCGATGGAGACCATCTCGGCGTCGAGGAGGGTGTCGTCGAGGGGGTCGAGGCGCACCCACATGGGGGCGATGGGGGCATCTTCGGCGAGGACGACGACGCTGATGTCGAACTCGCCGAGCTCATCGGCGTCGTTGTCGAGCTCGACGTAGTCGGGGTGCACCATGCGGTCTTCGAGGTGCAGCTCGTACTCGGCATTCCAGATGTCGGGGCCCACGTAGGCGCGGCCTCCGGCCTGGAGCATGGAGGTGGGGATGAAGTCGGTGCAGTGGGCCGCGGTGAGCACGATGCGGGTGGTGATGAGGTTGCCCGTGCACAACGAGAGGCGTTCGTCGAGGAGGTCGGCGCCGAGGGACACGACGGTGGGGAAGCCGGACTCGGGCTTGCCGTTGACGATGGGCGGTGGCGCGGAGGCGTGGGCCACCGACACGGCGAGAAGAGCGAGTGCTGGACCCATCGGGCAGACCTCCGGTCGTGGGGGGCCTAACCCGGAGGCGTGTCAGTGCGTGCCGAAGGCGTCGGTGGCGGGGCTCTCGAAGCGGGCGAGGTCGATGGGCGCGCCCTGGAGCTCGCAGCGCTGGACGCATGCCTGGTCGGGGCCGGCGCGGCGCAAGTCCTGAAAGTGGGACGCGGCGTTGGCGGCGCACTCGCGGGCTGCGGCGTCGGTGTCTTCAGCAAACTCGACGCACGCGGCCACTTCGCAAGCGCGCGCACAGTAGCCGTCGTGTACAGCGGCGGGCGGCGGACACCAGGACATGTCGCGAGAGGAGGCGCTGACGAAGCCGACGCCAAGGGCGAGGGCTGCTCCAAAGAGGAGGGCAGCGACGCGGGGGACAGGTGTAGAGACATTTGAAGACATGCGGTTCATCTCGCGACTCCCCCGGAACCTACAAGCGGAGATGTCAGCCAAATGTCAACGCGCAAAGAAGGCGTCAATTTGTGGGTTCGCACTCCGGGGGACTACAGGGGAGGGAGCCGGGTCGGGGTGCTGGGTTCAGCGTTGGAGGGCCTGGCGCGATAGACGGCCCCACGCCGCCGAAACCACCGATGATGACCGAATTCTACGCCCAGCTCAGTCCCCAGGAGCGTGCTCTGCTGATCCTCGGCAGTGGCATCCTGATCGCTGTGCTGTTCGAGCTGTTCGTGCGCCGTGTGTTGCTGAAGTTCGTGCAGCGCACCAACACGGTCATCGACGACGAGGCGCTCCGCATCCTCCGGCACCCGATGGCGGCCACCGCGGTGCTGATGGCGGGCGAGAATGCCATCGACGTGGTGCACCCGCCGCCTTGGGTGCTGGAGTTTGGCCACGGCGTGCTCGAGACGATGCTCATCATCATCTGGGCACGGGTGTTCCTGCAGGCCGGGCACTTCTTCCTGGAGGTGGTGGCGCGGCCCGATGGTCCGACCACCATCCACATCCACCCTCGGTCCATCCCGGTCTTCGACTTTGTCATCAAGCTCGGGGTGTACGCCATCGGCGGCTATCTGGGGCTGGCGGCGTGGGGCATCAACGCCACGGCGATGGCGGCGAGCTTCGGGGTGGTGGGTATTGCGGTGGGTTTTGCCGCCCAGGAGTCGCTGGCCAACCTGTTCGCGGGGGTGCTCATCATCGCCGACGCCCCGTACCAGATCGGCGACCTGCTGGAGCTCGACAACGGCGACCGCGGTGAGGTGGTGGAAATCGGCATCCGGTCGACGCGACTACTGACCACCGATGGCGTTGAGATCATCGTGCCCAACAGCATCATGGCCAATACCAAGGTGTTCAACGAGACGGGTGGGCCGATGCGGCCGCGGCGGATTCACGTGCCTATCGGCGTGGCATATGGGGTGGACCTCGCCCATGTGCGGACGGTGCTGGTGGAGGCGATGGCGGGCTTGCCGATGGTGCTGGCGGAAGACCCGGGGGCGCCGCCCAAGGTGGTGGTGCGGGGCTTCGGGGAGTCTTCGGTGGACCTGGAGGTGTTGGTCTGGATCTTCGAGCCGCGCGACCTGCTGCCGGCCTTCGATGTGGTGAACACCGCCATCTACGATGCTCTGAACGAAGCCGGCATCGAGATTCCGTACCCGAAGCGCGACGTGCACCTCTACGCTTCGGCGACCACGGCGGTGTCGGCGGGGCGGTCGGGGGACTGAGGCGCGGCACGGGCGTGGTTGGGGAGCTGGACGACGAAGCGGGCCCCCCCGAGCGACGCGCTGTCCTCGACCGACACGGCGCCGCCATGCACACCGACGATGCGACGCACGATGGCGAGGCCGGCACCGACGCCTTCGGTGTCTTGGTCGCGGGTGAGGCGGCGGAAGAGCTGGAAGACCCGGGTGTGTTGGTCGGGGGGGATGCCGGGGCCGTTGTCTTCGACAGCGACTGCGACGGTGTCTTCGCTGGACTCGACGGCGGCGATGCGCACGCGGGGGCGCTGGGTGGCGCCGTACTTGATGGCGTTGTCGACGAGGTTCTGGAAGACTTCGGCGAGGAGGGCGCGGCTGCCGACCAGGCGGGGGAGCGGATGCACGACCTCGATGTTGACGCGGCGGGCGCGAATCTTGGGCTCGAGGTCTTGCACGATGTCGCCGAGGAGGGCCGACAGGGGCACTTCTTCGACCGACTCGAGGCGGTCTTCGAGGCGGCTGAGCTTGTGGAGTTCGTCGAGCTGGCGGGCCATGCGGGTGGCGCTGTCGCAGATCTGGTCGGCCATGCGGGCGACGCGGCCGGGGTCGGAGTGGGCAGCGAGGGCGGCGAGCTCGGCGCGGGCCATCATCGCCTGGAGGGGGGCCCGGAGGTCGTGGGAGACGGCGGTGTTGAATTGGTCGAGGCGTTCGTTGGACCGCTGCAGCGCGAGGTTGGTGTGCTCGAGCTCGACGTTGGTGCGGGCGAGCTCGGCGTTGCTGAGGCCGAGCTGGTCGTTGACGACCCCGAGCTCTTCGACCACGGAGGCGAGGTCGGCGTTGACGGTGACGAGCTCGGCGTTGGCCGACTGGAGCTGGCTGTTGACGCCGGCGAGGTCGGAGTTGGCGTAGGCGAGCTTGTGGGTGGTGCGCTCGAGTGCGGCGGTGTTGCGGCGGACTTCGTCGGCGAGCTGGGCGCGCTGGAGGGTGGCATCGATGAACGGAATGGAGGTGAGGAGGGTGGTTCCGAAGCACGCGACGGTGAAGCCCACCCAGATGGCCACGGCCTCGGGGAAGGTGGAGGCGAAGGCGGTGGGGGGGGTGAGGAAGGAGGGCAAGGAGGCGGTGAGGCCTTGAATCTCGACGAAGACCAGGCCGCTGAAGATGAGCCAGTGCAAGCCGGACATGGCGAGCACGAAGCGCCGGCCAGCGAACAGGGGGGTCATGAGGAGGCAGAGCAGGACGCAGGACGGGGCGGGAGTGCCGAGCCCGCCGGCGAGGTAGATGGCGGGATACCCCACGAGGGCGTCGAGCACGAGCAGGCCGAGGACCAGGCGGCGGGAGTCGATGGCTGTGCGGAGGAGCGCCCAGCCGGCGGCCGTGATGAGCGAGACGACCCCGCACAAGGCGATGAAGCGCTGGGCGATGGGGTCGGAGAGCAGGCCGGCGCTTCGCGCGAGGACAGACATGCCCAGGCCAAAGACGATGATGGCGGTCTGGGACTGGAGGAAGAGGCGCGCGCGTTCGAGGGCCACCGAGCGAACGGCCTCCGCCGGCGGCTCCTCCCGAAGGGCGGGAACCACGCGGGGACCAGTGTCTTCCTCGCGCACCACGGGACCGTCCACGGCTGACCTCGACGACTGTAGAAGACTATCCCGAAACGCGTGTCCGATCTGTCGGCACTGACAATTTGCGCTAACCCAAAATGGGCATCCGAGAAAAAGTGGAACGGGGGGTGACACGCACCGCCCGGGGTGGTGTTGGACGAGCGCCGGACCGAACGGTCCCCCTTGTCCCACGCAGCGGAGCCACCATGTCCACGTTCGCCCTCCCCCTCCTCGTCTCGCTCACCACGGCCTTTGCCAACGAAGGTGCGGTGAAGCCCACCGTGGCAGCCGAGCCCGCACCGGAAGCCCCCGCCGCCGACCCGGTCGACCAGCTCGAGACGGTGGGCCTGGCGGTGGACTTCTTCCCGGGTGTGGGTGCGTCGAAGGCGGCGATTGGCCAGGACGACCGCAACCTGTCGCTGGGTGTGGTGGGCACCTACGCCGGCGGCATCGACGGACTCGAAGCGTCGACGGTGCTGGGTGTGGTGCGCACCCGCGTGGACGGCGTGCAGATGTCGGGCGGCGTGAACATCGTCGGCCAGCATGTGGACGGCTTCCAGGCAGCGGGCGGCATCAACGTGACCGGCGGTGAAGTCGACGGCTTCCAGGCCGCCGGTGGCATGAACATCGCGGGCGGTGAGGTGGACGGCTTCCAGATGGCCGGTGGCCTCAACATCGCCGGCGCCGATGTGGACGGCATGCAGATGGCCGGTGGCCTCAACATCGCCGGGGGTGAGGTAGACGGTCCGCAGCTCGCGGGCGGTGTGAACATCGCGAACGGGGTGGACGGCGTGCAGGTGGCCCCGGTGAACATCTCGTCGGACAACGTGGAAGGCGTGCAGGTGGGCGTCATCAACATCGCCCGCGACTCCGATGTGTCGCTGGGCATCATCAACGTCATCTACGAGGGCCGCACCCACGTCGACATCTGGCAGTCCTCGACGGGCTTCACCGAGTTCGCTCTCAAGCACGGTGGTCGCAAGTTCCATTACATCTACGGCGGTGGGGTTCGGCCTCAGGGCAACTGCCCTGAATGGGCCATGACGCTCGGTGCAGGCGGGCACTTTGAGCTCTCAAACAGCCTGTTTGTGGATGCCGATCTGCTGGCCCGTCATGTGAGCCCGGCGAACGGCTTCCTGGCGGCCACGAACATGCTCACGACGGCACGCGCGGTGGCCGGCCTGCAGGTGTTCGAGCACATCGCCATCACGGGCGGCCTGTCCGCGAACACGCTCATCTCCACGGTGCAGTCGGGCGAGAAGTACGCCAAGGACGGCAGCATGGTGGGGACGTCGGGGTCGGTGACCACGCGGTCGTTCCCGGGTGTGCAGTTCGGTGTGCAGCTGTTCTGAGCACTCCCCGGGGAAGAGACGGCCGGCCTGCTGTGGGCTGGCCGTTGTGGTTCTCGGGACCTACTCGGTGGGGTCGTCGGGGGTGGGCTGGCGGCGCTGGCGGGCGTCTGCGCGGGCTTCGGCCATGAGGTCGTCGACCTGCCGGACGATGTCGTGGACGGAGGGGTCGCCGGCGTGGAAGTCGAGCTCGGGTTCGTCGTGGGCCGGGGGACGAGCCATGGGCGGATGGCCCAGCTCGCGGTCGATGTCGGCGGCCAAGGTGTGGGCGCGGGCGGCGGGGTGGTCGTCGTCGAGGTCGGGGACGGGCATGGGCTGGCGCAAGGCGGCGGAGAGGTGTCGCCAGCCCGCGTGGCCGTCGAGGCGACCGAGGGGGGTGAGGTTGATGGCGCCGAGGACCATGTTGACCCAGATGACCTGGTCGAGGAAGTCGCCGCGTGCCGGGACCAGCGCGATGAGGGTGCCCACCAAGGCATGGGTGATGACGCCGCCGAACGCGACCCGGGCGTGGACGGCACGGGTGGCTCGGCCGGAGTAGCCGATGGAGGCGCCGACGCCGTCGAGCTCGATGCGATGGACCTTGAGGCGGTGGACGGCGGCCATGCCCCAGTGGCCCAGTGCGTGCAGGCCGAAGACGAGCATGGTGGCCACCACGCCGCCAAAGTCGAGTCCGCCGCGCCCCAGAGCCAGCCCACCCACAAACCACACGATGGGGGCCACCCAGTGCACCCGGATGTCGACGTGTCCGACAGCGGCTACTCGCACGAATCCGCTCGCCATAGGGTCTCCGAACTGGCCGCGCGGGGCGGAACCCCTGCGGTCCCCTCCCCTATCACCGCGCCGCGGCGGGGGAATCCACGGAAGCGGCGCGGAGCACCTGACCTGTGATGCTGCTGGCGCAGGCTCGGATGTGGGCAAGGGTGCCGGCAGCCACCACCTGACCACCGGCGGAGCCTCCCTCGGGGCCCATGTCGATGATGTGGTCGGCGCACTCGATGACGTCGAGGTGGTGTTCGATGGTGACCACGGTGTGGCCTTGGTCGACCAGGCGCTGGAGGACGGCGAGGAGCTTGTCGACGTCGGCGAGGTGGAGGCCGGTGGTGGGTTCGTCGAGCACGAAGACGGTGGATCCCTTGCGGGAGACGAGCTCGGCGGCGAGCTTCATGCGCTGGGCCTCACCTCCGGAGAGGGTGTTGGCGGCCTGGCCGAGGCGGAGGTACCCGAGGCCGACGTCGAACATGGCCTTCACCTTGCGGTGGATGGCGCGCTGGTTCTGGAAGACGGACACGGCCTCCTCGACGGTGAGATCAAGGACATCGGCGATGGAGAGGCCCTTCCAGCGGGCTTCGAGGGTTTGGCGGGAGAAGCGCCGGCCACCGCACACTTCGCAGGTAATCCAGACATCCGAGAGGAAGTGCATCTCGACCAGCACCGAGCCCCGGCCCTCGCAGGCCTCGCAGCGCCCCCCGGTGGTGTTCCAGGAGAAGCGCCCTTTCTTCCAGCCGTGCTCGCGCGCGGTGCGGGTTTGCGTGAAGAGGGTGCGGATGGGGTCCCAGATCTTGCAGTAGGTGGCGGGGGTGGAGCGAGGCGTGCGGCCGATGGGGCGTTGGTCGACCACGACGAGGCGGTCGGGCTTGGGGGTGCCCTTGGGGACGCGCTGTTGGGCGCGGGCGTGGAGGTGCGGGACGAGGTGTTCCATGACGAGGGTGGACTTGCCCGAGCCGGACACACCGGTGACCACGGTGAAGACCCCGAGGGGGAAGCGGGCTTCGACCGACTGGAGGGTGTGGAGGGAGCACGGCGGCAGCTCGACCCATCCGCGTGGGGTGCGGACGGAGGACGGGCGCGCGATGGTGCGCCTTCCGGAGAGGAAGTCGCCGGTGAGGCTGGTGCCGCGGGCCACTTCGTCGGGGGAGCCTTGGGCGACGACCGTGCCACCGTGCTCGCCGGCACCTGGCCCCATGTCGACCAGGACATCGGCAGCCTTCATCACCTCGGCGTCGTGTTCAACGACGAGCAGGGTGTTTCCGAGGGCACGTAGCCCGCCGAGTGTGCCGAGCAGGCGGGCGGTGTCGCGGGGGTGGAGGCCGATGGTGGGTTCGTCGAGGACATAGATGGTGCCGGTGAGCCGCGCTCCGAGCTGGGTGGCCAGGCGGATGCGCTGGGCCTCGCCGCCGGAGAGGGTGCGGCTGACGCGGTCGAGGGTGAGGTAGCCCAGGCCGACATCTTCGAGGAACGCGAGGCGGTGGAGCATCTCATCGACGGGCTGCGCAGCGACGGTGCGGTCGGCTTCGGACAGCTCGAGGGACGACCAGAAGGCGCGGGCGTCGTGGACGGTCATGCGGCAGGCGGTGGCGATGTCGACGCCGGGCGGCCGAGATGGATGGGTGGGGGGGCGGTCGCCGAGGGTGACGCCGAGCACCCAGGGCTTGAGCCGTCCGCCGTCGCAGGTGGGGCAGATGGTGTCGCGGCGGAGGCGGTCGGCGCGCTTGCCCCAGCCGTCGACCACACTGCAGATGCCCTCCCAGGGGCGCTCTTCGTCGATCTTGGTGGTGCGGCCGGCCCAGGTGCGGCTCCACTGGACGCGCAGGGGGGCGGCGCGACCGTGCATCAGCTCGCGCTGGAGGAGCGCGGGGAGCTGCTCGAAGGGGGTGGTGAGCGTGGCGCTGTGGGCGGCGAAGAGGGCCTTCACGAGCTCTTTTCGACGGGCGGAGCGGAAGACGTGGACGGCCACGGGTTCGTCGAGGGCACCTTCGAGGGGCTTGTGGGGGTGGAGGACGACCAGGGAGGTGTCGATGGTGGTGCGTCGGCCGAGGCCCGTGCAGTCGGGACAGGCGCCCCAGTGGGAGTTGAAGCTGAAGTGCCGGGGGGTGATGTCGTCGGGGAGGACCGCTCCGAGTACCGGACAGGACGGGTGCCGGCTCAGGATGATGTCGGGTTGGTCGCGGGCGCGGGGATGGAACACGGCGCGGTCGGCCCCCCAGCCGTAGGCCGACGCGATGGACTCGGTGAGGCGCACGGAGTCGACACGGGCGGGGTTGAAGCGGTCGATGACGAGCTGGCGCTGGCCGATGGTGGTGTCGGCCCCGAGCGGGCTCTCGAAGATGAGGTCGTCGAGGTCGAGCTGGCGGCCGTCCCAGATGCGGGCGAAGCCTTCGGCCCGGAGGTCGCCGAGGTGGGTGTCGGGGGAGATGGTGCAGAGGAGCCAGCCGGCACCGGGGTCGGCGACCTGCAGCTCGCGGGCGGCGCGACCCGGTGAGCGGGCGACCAGGGCGCGTGCACACTCGGGGCAGTGGGGCTGGCCGACGCGGGCGTACAGGAGGCGCAGCTGGTCGTAGATTTCGGTGGTGGTGGCGACGGTGGACCGGGGGTTGCCGCCGCGGTTGCGTTGGTCGATGGCGATGGCGGGCGCGAGGCCTTCGACCTTGTCGACGGGGGGGCGCTCGAGTCGGCCGAGGAAGCGCCGGGCGTAGGTGGACAGGGACTCGACGTAGCGGCGCTGGCCCTCGGCGAAGATGGTGTCGAACGCGAGGGAGGTCTTTCCGCTGCCGGACGGGCCGGTGACGACCACGAGCTTGCCCTTGGGCAGCTGGATGTCGACGGAGCGGAGGTTGTGGGTGCGGGCGCCCTTGACGGTGATGTCGGGGTGGACGACGGCGCGCTTCCGCTTGCGGGCCCCGTAGACGGCCATGGGGGACGCGGCCTTGGCGAGGCCGGCTTCTTGTTGGTCGAGCTCGACCTCGCGGGCGATGACCTCGGCGAGCAGCCGCCCGGTGGGGCTGTCTTGGGTGGCGATGTGTTCGGGGGTGCCGGTGGCCAGAATCTGTCCGCCTCCATCACCGCCTTCGGGGCCGAGGTCGATGAGGTGGTCGGCGCTCTTGATGACGTCGGTGTCGTGTTCGATGACGAGCACGGTGTTGCCCGCATCGACCAGGCGCTGCATGGCGTGGAGGAGGCGGCCGACGTCGGCCATGTGCAGGCCGGTGGTGGGTTCGTCGAGGATGTAGAGCGTGCGGCCGGTGGCTGGTCGGGACAGCTCGGAGGCGAGCTTGATGCGCTGGGCCTCGCCGCCGGAGAGGGTGGTGCTGGGCTGACCGAGGGCGACGTACCCGAGGCCCACCTCGCAGAGCACATCGAGCACGCGGACAATCTTGCGGTGCCGAGCGAAGAACTCTCGCGCGCTGGCGATGCTCATGTTGAGGACATCGGAGATGGAGCGTCCGCGGAACCGGATGTCGAGGGTTTCGGCGTTGAAGCGTGCGCCGCCACAGACCTCGCACGGGATCTGGACATCGCTGAGGAACTGCATCTCGACGGTGACCACGCCGGCGCCCTTGCACTCCTCGCAGCGGCCTCCGGCGACGTTGAAGCTGAACCGGCCCTTCTGGTACCCGCGGGCGCGGCTCTCGGGGAGCTGGGCGAAGAGCGACCGGATGGGGTCGAACATGCCGGTGTAGGTGGCGGGGTTGGAGCGAGGGGTGCGCCCGATGGGGGCTTGGTCGATGCGGACGACTTTGTCGATGAGGTCGAGGCCTTCGATGGCGCGGTGCGTGCCGGGACGGGCGGTGGCGCCTTGGAGGTGCGCGGCCACGGCGCGGTGCAGAGTGCGCTCGACGAGGGTGGACTTGCCCGAGCCGCTGACCCCGGTGACGACGGTGAGGATGCCGAGCGGAACCTCGAAGTCAACGTGCTGCAGGTTGTTTTCGCTGGCTCCGCGCACTGCGATGCACGGGCCATCGGCCGGCCGACGGGTGGCGGGCATGCGGATGCGGGCATCGCCACGGAGGTACTGGGCGGTGAGGGCCTTGGACCGGAGGAAGCGACCGGGAACCCCCTGAGCGACGACGTTCCCACCCTCGACGCCGGCGCCCGGGCCGACCTCGACGAGCCAGTCGGCGCGGGCCATGGTGATGGGGTCGTGCTCGACGACGACGACGGTGTTGCCCTTGTCGCGCAAGCGCTGGAGCGCGCCGAGGAGCCGGACCTGGTCGCGCCCATGGAGGCCGATGCTGGGTTCGTCGAGGATGTAGGTGATGCCTTGGAGGCCAGCGCCGACCTGTGCCGCGAGGCGGATGCGCTGGGCTTCTCCGCCGGACAGGGTGGCGGAGGAGCGGTCGATGCCGAGGTACCCCAGGCCGACGTCTTCCAAGAAGCCCAGCCGAACGGCAAGCTCGCGCACGATGGGGCCGCCGATGATGTGTTCGGCGGGGGTGAGCTCGAGCGACTGGAAGAAGGCGCGGGCGTGGCTGATCTTCATCGAGGACAGCTGCGCGACGTTGCGGCCCCGGAAGTCGACGGCCAGCGCGAGGGGGTGGAGCCGGGCGCCATTGCATGCACGACAGGGCACACGCCGACGGTACTTTCGCAGCTTGGGCAGCTTGGTGTAGTGCCAGATGTGCTTGATGGCGGTGAGCACGCCCCCCCAACTGCGGACGGTTTGCTGGCGGGAGCCGTCGCGTTCCTGGACGGTGGTGTACGACAGGGAGTCGTCGCCTTCGAGCAGACGATGCAGCTGGACGGGCGAGAGGTCGCGGAGCCGGGTGCCCTTGCGGATGCCGAGCTTGCGGCCCATGGCCCGTACGGTGGCGCGGTCGATGGAGCTGAAGGGGAGCTTTTCCTGGTCTTGCAGGGGGCCGACGGCGGTGTCGAAGGGGGCGTCGAGGTTGAGGACCAGGTCGAGGTCGAAGTCTTCGTGGTACCCGATGCCACTGCACTCGGGACAGGCGCCCTGGGGAGCGTTGAAGCTGAACAGCCGGGGCTCGAGCTCGGGGGCGCTGATGTTGTGGTCGGGGCAGGTGCGGTCCATCGAGACGAGGCGATGGACGGGCTCGCCGGAGGGATCGGTGACGAGCAGGCTGAGGGTGCCATCGGCTTTGTCGTGGGCGCGTTCGATGGCTTCGACGAACCGGGCGCGGGCATCGGGACGCACCTTGAGGCGGTCGACCACGAGCTCGATGGTGTGCTTTTCGTAGCGGGCCAGCTCGATGGGTTCGTCGAGGCGGCGCAGCTCGCCGTCGATGCGTGCTCGCAGCCAGCCATCGGCGAGGGCATCGGCGAGTTCCTTGCGGTATTCGCCCTTGCGTTCCTGGACGATGGGCGCCATCACCACGACCTTTGCATCGGGGTGGTCGCGCAGGAGGCCGTCGACGACCTGGCCGGGGGTGGAGCGGGACAGCTCGCGGTGGCACTCGGGACAGCGGGGGGTGCCGAGGCGGGCCAGGAGGAGCCGGAGGTGGTCGAGGATTTCGGTGACGGTGCCGACGGTGGAGCGGGGGTTGCGGTTGACGGTCTTCTGGTCGATGCAGAGGGTGGGGGACAGGCCGTCGACGCGGTCGACCTGCGGCTTTTCCATCGAGCCGAGGAACTGCCGCGCGTATGCGGACAGCGACTCCATGAACCGGCGCTGGCCTTCCTGATAGATGGTGTCGAACGCGAGCGAGGACTTGCCGGAGCCGGAGAGTCCCGTGATGACGGTGAGGCTGTCTCGCGGGATGCGCACGGAGACATCTTTCAGGTTGTGTTCGCGGGCACCGACCACCTGGATTTCGGTGAGGTTGGCGCCGGAGGCGGGGGGTGCGGACACAGGGGCTCCCGAGGGGCTGGCGGGTGGCCGGAGGCGCTCGGGTGGTAACGCGAACTGGTGTTCATGGTGAACAAGTTTTCAGACGATTACCTGTGGAGACTTCTGCGTGGTGGGCCCCCTCCGCCTGCTTCGCAGGCACCTCCCACTGAAGGGGGAGGACTGTGGGGGTGACGGGGTTTTCGCTGTGGGAGGGGGAGGGTTCGGGCTTGTGGGCAGCCGCTGCTTGGAGGGGGAGGACACGGCTTGTGCGGGTCGGAGGCCCCGGGAGAGAGAGAATTCAGGCCGGTGGGCCCCCTCCGCCTGCTTCGCAGGCACCTCCCCCTGAAGGGGGGGGACTGTGGGGGGGGG